>OKVV01000377.1_pt1 | contig 29211 bp, 7 predicted proteins | sample 1606871 | NCBI WGS metagenome assembly OKVV01 (sample SAMN03281011, study PRJEB24777) | human gut metagenome | isolation source: fecal sample PR176 from 1 month old male Indian infant, caesarean delivered... | place: Singapore | collected 2006-01-13
GATATTCACGCCTCGTTGCCGATTCTTATCGTTGGTACGTTGGTGATGTTGTTGGTGATCGTTGGCTTTATCTACAGCCTGTGGTCCCAGGGCAGCCGTGCGTTGATATGGATTATTGGTGCAATCTTACTCAGCCTTATTGTGGCAATGGTCATGAAGCGCAATAAAACCGTATAACACCTCTCTGCGCGCAGTACTGCCTGTACTGCGCCTTTGTCTTTAATTCAAATTACCTTTCTTATTCCTTTAATAAATAAGTCACAAAAAAATGATATATACGCGATAAATCTGTGATGCTAATCACTTATTACCGTGGATTATTCTTAATGTGTATGATGGTAATCTAATAGTCGTAGTGTATTCTAAATAAATAACGTATAAGCTTTTTAGCTGCATTTCTTTGCCCATATCAATGATCAACAAAAGAGATGCACAAGTTATTACCCTTCTTAATAAAATGAGATTGGTTATAAAAACCAGTTAAAATAATGACCTGGAAGGAAGTGACTTATCTATGGCGCGATTCCAGTTTAAAAACCGTAAAAATAATGGACTTATTTTTTTATAAGTTTTATGGTGATGGGAGAAGCTGCAATTGCTGCACCGCTGCCACAATGGGCGAATGCCCCAGCGGTAACGCCAGTTGCCCAATTATCTTTACAGGAAAGTATATTACGCGCCTTTGCGCGAAATCCCGACGTCACTCAACAGGCGGCGCAGATAGGCATTGGCGAAGCGCAAATTGATGAAGCCAAAAGTGCCTGGTATCCGCACGTTGGATTAACCGGCAATGCGGGACCGTCCCGACAAACGGACTCCAGTGGCAGGCTTGATAACAACGTTTCGTATGGCATAACCCTGACACAGCTGGTGTATGACTTTGGTAAAACTAACAACGATATCAAACTGCAAACTGCCGCCCGTGACAGCTACCGCTTTAAATTGATGGCAACATTAACCGATGTTGCAGAGAAAACGGCGACTGCCTATATGGAAGTCAGTCGTTATCAGGCTTTGTGCGATGCGGCTCAACGCAATATTCACTCGCTGGAAAACGTCTACAACATGGCGGCATTGCGCGCTAATGCTGGCCTGAACTCATCGTCGGATGAATTACAAGCCCAGACGCGCATTGCCGGAATGCGCTCAACGCTGGAGCAATATCAGGCGCAGATGGCAAGCGCCAAAGCGCAACTGGCGGTGCTCACTGGCGTACAGCCGGAGGCGATAGCCGCGCCACCTGCTGAATTAGCCGAGCAGCCGGTATCGCTGAAAAATATTGATTACCAGTCCATCCCGCTGGTGCTGGCGGCAGAAAACTTACGCCAGTCAGCACAGTACGGCGTGGAAAAAACGAAAGCGCAATACTGGCCAACGCTCAGTATTCAGGGGGGCAAAACGCGCTACCAGACCAGTGACCGCTCGTATTGGGACGATCAGTTACAACTGAACGTTAACGCGCCGCTGTATCAGGGCGGCGCAGTTTCAGCCCAGGTGCAACAGGCTGAAGGGCAACAAAAAATCTCTGCCTCGCAGGTCGAACAGGCAAAACTGGATGTGCTGCAACGAGCGTCTGTGGCATATGCCAACTGGACAGGCGCACGGGGTCGCGAAGAAGCCGGTTTAGCACAATCCGAAAGTGCGCACAAAACGCGAGATGTGTACCAAAATGAATATAAATTGGGCAAACGCAGTCTGAATGATCTATTAACCGTCGAGCAAGATGTCTTTCAGGCGCAATCGGCTGAAATAAATGCCAATTATGATGGCTGGGTCGCCGCCGTAAATTATGCCGCTGCGGTGAATAACCTTATTCCATTAGCGGGAATTAAACAGGGCTTATACAACGACTTACCCGACTTGAAATAATCCTGCCATTATTAATATCAGGTATGCCTCGTTGTTAAGTGATTACCTTTGTCTTATTTAGATAAATGGACTCGCTAAGGATATGCGCCATTTATCAGGAATGCCATTATGAGCCTGATTATTGATGTTATTTCGCGTAAAACATCCGTCAAACAAACGCTGATTAATCCTGGCGACGTCACGGTTGTTATTTATGAGCCTTCCGTGGTGCAGGTTCATGCTCAGGCCTCTGCCGTTTCGCGTTACGTCCGTGAAGGAAATGACCTGCTGATCTATATGCAGGACGGCACGGTGATCCGTTGCAACGGTTATTTCCTGCAAGCGGCGAATACCGCTGAACAATCGGAACTGGTGTTTGCCGATGGGCAACAGCTAACCCATGTCACCTTTGCCGATACTGCTGCGGGTGGTTTAGCCCCCGTAGAACTGACTGCCCAGACCACTGCGATTGAAAGCATTGCGCCATTTCTTGATACCGTTGCTCAGACCAGCGCCTTCCCGTGGGGTTGGCTGGCGGGGGCGGCGGTAGGTGGTGGTGCGCTTGGTGCACTGCTGGCAAGCGGTGGTGATGGCGACTCGAAAACGGAAGTGATTAATAACCCTACGCCACCCGCTGAGCCTGGCAACGCCACACCATCATTTTTAGTTACCGATAATCAGGGCGATCAGCGCGGCATTCTCGCCACCAATGACATCACCGATGACACCACGCCAACCTTTAGCGGCAGCGGGCAGGCGGGGGCGACTATTCAGATTAAAGACAGTAACGGCAATACTATTGCCAGTACTCAGGTAGACAACAACGGTCACTGGAGTGTCTCGTTACCCACGCAAAGTGCAGGTGAACATACCTGGTCAGTGGTGCAAATTGTCGGCAGTACCATCACTGACGCCGGTTCGATAACGTTAACCATCGACAATAGTCAGGCCAGCGTGCAGGTTGCCACCACCGCAGGCGATAACATTATTAACGCCAGCGAACAGGCCGCCGGGTTTACGCTTTCTGGCACCAGTAGTCATCTGGCACAGGGAACAGAACTCACCGTTACGCTAAACGGCAAAACCTACACCACCAGCGTAGGCGCTAACGGTGCCTGGAGCGTGCAGGTACCGACCGCCGATGCGCAGGCGTTAGGCGAAGGGAATCAGGCAGTGCTGGTCAGCGGGAAAGACGCCACAGGCAATACGGTCACCGGCGCGCAGCTTTTAACGGTCGATACCCAACCGCCAACGCTTGCCATCAACACTATCGCTCAGGACAACATCGTCAGTGCTGCGGAACATAACGCCGCGCTGGTACTGAGCGGCACTTCGAATGCAGAAGCGGGGCAAACCGTAACCCTGACCGTCAACGGGAAAAGCCATTCAGTAACCGTCGGTAGCGACGGAACCTGGCAAGTGACGCTGCCTGCCACGGAGGTACAGGCACTGGCGGAGGGGAACTACGCTGTCAATGCCAGTGTCAGCGATCGGGCAGGAAACACCACCAGCAACAGCGCGAATTTCACGGTAGACACCTCAGCACCCGTGGTCAGCGTTAACACCGTGGCGGGCGACGATATTCTTAATAATGCCGAGCAGGCCGTCGCGCAGATCATCTCCGGACAAGTCAGCGGTGCTTCTCCTGGCGATACGGTAACGGTGAAATTGGGCACTCATGTCCTGACGGGCATTGTGCTGGCAGATGGCAGCTGGAATGTGGCGCTGGACCCGGCGGTAACCCGCACGCTGGATCGCGGAGCCAATACGATTTTCGTCACCGTGACAGATACTGCAGGAAATACCGGCGCGGCGTCTCGAGCAATCACGCTGGTCGGTGTCTCTCCGTTAATCACCATTAACACCGTCTCCGGCGATGACATTATCAGTGGCGCAGAAAAAGGTGCGCCACTGACCCTTACCGGTAGCACTCAACAGGCCGAGACAGGACAAACCGTCACAGTAACCCTGGCTGGACAGAGTTTTACTACTACCGTGCAGGCTGATGGCTCCTGGAGTCTGACGGTACCTGCCGCCGCGATGGGAAATCTGCCTGACGGCGCGGTGGCGATTACCGCTTCTGTGACGGATCTCAGCGGCAATACCGGCAACACCTCCCGCACCATTACCGTCGACAGCCAGGCCCCGACGTTGAGCATCGATCCACTGACCGCTGATAACATCATCAACGCCGCCGAAAGCGGGCAGGATCTTCCCATCACCGGCACCACTGACGCCCAGCCGGGGCAGACGGTGACCGTTACGTTGAATGGGCAGACCTATCAGGGCGTCGTGCAGTCCGACGGCACCTGGAGCGTGACCGTTCCCGCCACCAATGTTGACGCACTGGCTGACGGCAACGCCACGGTCACCGCCAGCGTGAACGATGTCGCCGGTAACCCGACCAGCGTTTCACGGGTGGCGCTGGTCGATGCCACGCCGCCGGTGGTGACCATTAATCCGGTGGCGACCGATAACGTCATCAACACGCCGGAACACACCCAGGCGCAAATCATCAGTGGCACGGTTACTGGCGCGCAGGCGGGCGATATTGTCACCGTTACGTTAAATAATTCCGATTACACCACGGTGGTGGATGGTTCCGGCAACTGGAGTCTGGGTGTTCCGGCTTCCGTTGTCAGCGGACTGGTGGACGGCAGTTATCCTGTCAGCGTCTCGGTAACCGACCGCGCAGGAAACAGCGGCAGCCAGTCATTGACCGTCACGGTCAATACCGCAGCGCCCCTTATCGGCATTAACAGCATTGCGGGCGATGATGTGATCAACGCCAGCGAAAAAGGAGCCGATCTCCAGATCACCGGCACCAGCGATCAGCCTGTTAATACCGCCATCACCGTAACGCTGAACGGGCAAAATTACACCACCACGACCGACGCCTCCGGCAACTGGAGCGTCACCGTTCCGGCATCGGCGGTAACCGCACTGGGCCAGGCCAACTACACGGTAACGGCGGCGGTAACCAGCAGTATCGGCAACAGCAACACCGCCAGCCATAACGTGCTGGTTGACAGCGCGCTGCCCGGCGTGACCATTAACCCGGTGGCAACCGACGATATTATTAACGCCGCCGAAGCAGGCGTCGCGCAAACCATCAGCGGGCAGGTTACTGGCGCGGAAGATGGCGACACGGTAACTATTACGTTGGGCGGTAATACTTATACGGCGACGGTGGGCAGCAATCTCACCTGGAGCGTGAGCGTTCCGGCGGCAGATATTCAGGCGCTGGGTAATGGCGATTTAACGGTGAGCGCCTCGGTCACCAATCAAAACGGCAACACCGGCAGCGGCTCGCGGGATATCACCATCGACGCCAATCTGCCCGGTCTGCGGGTCGATACGGTGGCGGGCGATGATGTGGTCAATATCATCGAGCATGGGCAGGCGCTGGTGATTACCGGCAGCAGCTCGGGGCTGGCTGAAGGCACGCTGCTTACCGTTACGATTAACAATGTGGAATACATCACTGCGGTGCAGGCCGATGGTAGCTGGAGCGTGGGCGTCACGGCGGCGCAGGTTAGCGCCTGGCCTGCGGGGACGGTGTCTATTGCTGTATCCGGGGAAAGTAGCGCCGGAAATCCGATAAGCATTACGCATCCGGTAACGGTGGATCTCACTCCGGCGGCTATCACCATCAACACTATCGCCACGGACGATGTGATTAACGGCGCAGAAAAAGGCGCTGATTTAACGCTTTCCGGCACCACCACGAATGTAGAAGCCGGGCAAACGGTCACCGTCACCTTTGGCGGGAAAAATTACACTGCCAGCGTGGCGAGCGATGGTAGCTGGAGTGCCACCGTTTCCGCTGCCGATTTAGCGTTATTAACCGATGGCAGCGCCTCCGCGCAGGCCAGCGTCAGCAATATTAACGGCAATAGCGCCTCGGCGGTGCATAACTACAGCGTCGACAGCAGTGCCCCGACCATCATTATCAATACCGTCGCCAGCGACAATATCGTCAACGCCAGCGAAGCCGATGCGGGTGTGACGGTGAGCGGCAGCACCACCGCTGAAGCGGGGCAGATTGTTACGGTAACGCTCAATAGCCCGACCGTGCAGACCTATCAGGCAACGGTGCAGGCGGACGGCAGCTGGAGCATCAATATTCCGGCGGCAGATCTTGAGGCATTGACCGATGGCAGCCACACCCTGACCGCCACGGTCAATGACAAAGCGGGCAACCCGGCGAGCACCACGCATAATCTGGCGGTGGATCTCACCGTTCCGGTACTTACCATCAACACCATTGCGGGCGACGATATTATTAACGCCGCCGAACACGGGCAGGCACTGGTGATTTCCGGTTCCAGCACTGGCGGAGAAGCGGGGGATGTCGTTAGCGTCACGCTAAACAATAAAACCTACACCACGACGCTGGATGCTTCCGGCAACTGGAGCGTCGGCGTTCCGGCGGCGGATGTCACCGCGCTGGGTAGCGGCCCGCAAACCGTGACTGCGACCGTTACCGATGCCGCCGGTAACAGCGATAGTGAGACGCACACGGTCACCGTTAACCTTACCGCACCGACCATTGGCATTAACACCATCGCCACCGATGACGTGATTAACGCCACCGAAAAAGGCGCGGATCTGCAAATTTCCGGCACCAGCAATCAGCCATCGGGCACCACAATTACGGTTACGCTGAACGGGCAAAATTACACTGCCACCACAGATGCTTCCGGCAACTGGAGCACCACGGTGCCTGCTTCCGCTGTCGGTGCGCTGGGCGAAGCCAGCTACACGGTGACGGCGAACGTCACCGACAGCGCGGGCAACAGCAATTCCGCCAGCCATAACGTGCAGGTCAATACCGCGCTGCCTGGCGTCACCCTTAATCCGGTGGCGAGCGACGATATTATCAACGCTGCGGAATCGGGCGTGGCGCAGACCATCAGCGGCCAGGTGACGGGCGCGGCGGCGGGCGATACGGTTACCGTAACGCTAGGCGGGAAAACTTACACCGCTACCGTGCAGGGGAATTTAAGCTGGAGCGTGGACGTTCCGGCGGCGGATATTCAGGCCATCGGTAATGGCGATCTCACGGTTAATGCCTCGGTAACCAACGGTGTTGGCAATACTGGCAGCGGTTCGCGCGATATTGTGATAGACGCCAACCTGCCGGGTCTGCGCGTCGATACCGTGGCGGGCGATGATGTGGTTAACAGCATCGAACACGGTCAGGCGCTGGTGATAACCGGTAGCAGCAGCGGGCTGGCGGCGGGCGCGGCGCTGACGGTGGTGATCAATAACGTCACCTATGGCGCGACAGTATTAGCCGATGGCACATGGAGCCTTGGCGTTCCGGCAGCAGACGTGGGCAACTGGCCTGCGGGTACAGTGAATATCATTGTAAGCGGCACTAACACTGCAGAAACGACTACGACTATCACCCATCCGGTCACCGTCGATCTGGCGGCGGTGGCGATCTCCATTAACACCGTTTCCGGCGACGATGTGATTAACGCCGCCGAAAAAGGGGCCGATTTAACCCTTTCCGGCAGCACCTCCGGCGTGGAGCTGGGGCAAACGGTCACCGTTACCTTTGGCGGCAAAACCTACACCGCCACCGTAGCGGGCGATGGTAGCTGGACAACCATCGTGCCTGCCGCCGATCTCAGCGCGTTACGCGACGGCGACGCCTCGGTGCAGGCCAGCGTCAGTAACGTTAACGGCAACACGGCTTCGGCGACCCACGCCTACAGCGTCGATGCCACGGCACCGACGCTTGCCATTAACACCATCGCCACTGACGATATTCTGAACGCCGCCGAGGCGGGCAATCCGCTAACCATCAGCGGCAGTAGCACCGCCGAAGCGGGGCAGACGGTAACTGTCACGCTTAATGGCGTGACTTACACCGGCACCGTCCTGGCGGACGGGAGCTGGAGCGTCAGCGTGCCGACGGCGGATCTCAGCAATCTGACCGCCAGCCAGTACACGGTCAGCGCCTCGGTAAGCGATAAAGCGGGTAACCCGGCAACCGCCACTCATGGGCTGGCGGTGGATCTCACCGTTCCCGTATTAACCATCAACACCGTCTCCGGCGATGACATTATTAACGCCGCCGAACACGGGCAGGCGCTGGTAATCTCCGGTTCCAGCGCTGGCGGCGAAGCGGGCGATGTCATCACCGTTACGTTAAACAGTAAAACCTATACCACCACGCTGGACGCTTCCGGCAACTGGAGCGTCGGCGTTCCGCTGTCAGACGTTACCGCGCTGGGCAGCGGCCCGCAAACCATCACAGCTACCATTACCGACGCGGCAGGCAACAGCGATGATGCCAGCCGCACGGTCACCGTGAATCTCACCGCGCCAACCATTGGCATCAACACTATCGCCAGCGATGACGTGATTAACGCCACCGAAAAAGGCGCGGATCTGCAAATTACCGGCACCAGTAATCAACCCGCAGGCACCACGATAACGGTGACGCTGAACGGGCAAAATTACACCGCTACCACAGATGCTTCCGGCAACTGGAGTGCCACGGTGCCAGCCTCGGCTGTCAGTGCATTGGGTGAAGCCAACTACACAGTAACCGCGAACGTCACCGATACGGCAGGCAACAGCAACTCCGCCAGCCATAACGTGCTGGTCAACAGCGCCTTGCCTGCCGTCACCATTAACGCGGTGGCGACCGACGATATTATTAACGCTGCTGAATCCGGAAACGCGCAAACCATCAGCGGCCAGGTGACGGGCGCGGCGGCGGGCGATACGGTTACTGTTACGCTGGGTGGCAACACCTACACCGCCACGGTGCAGGCTAATTTAAGCTGGAGTGTCAGCGTTCCGGCGGCGGATATTCAGGCCATCGGCAACGGCTCTCTCACCGTAAACGCCTCGGTGACCAACGTCGTCGGCAATACCGGCAACGGCTCGCGCGATATCACGATCGACGCCAATCTGCCTGGCCTGCGGGTCGATACCGTGGCGGGCGATGATGTTATTAACAGCATTGAGCACAATCAGGCGCTGGTGATCACCGGCAGCAGCAGCGGATTAACGGCGGGAACGGCGTTAACGGTCGAGATTAACAACGTTACTTATGGCGCGACGGTATTAGCCGACGGCACGTGGAGCCTCGGTATTCCGGCGGCAGATGTCAGCAACTGGCCTGCGGGTACGGTGGATATTACGGTAAGCGGCACCAACAGCGCCGGAACAACCTCTACCATTACCCATCCGGTTACCGTCGATCTGGCGGCGGTTGCCATCACCATTAACACCCTTTCCGGCGATGATGTGATCAACGCCGTGGAGAAAGGCGAAACGCTGGTGGTGAGCGGCAGCACCAGCGGTGTCGAAGCCGGGCAGACAGTGACCGTCACCTTTGGCGGCAAAAGTTACACCACCACCGTTGAAGCCAACGGCAGCTGGACGGTGAATGTGCCGCCTGCCGATCTTGCTTCGCTGCCGGACGGCGCGGGCAACGTGCAGGCGAGCGTCAGTAATATTAACGGCAACAGCGCCCAGGCGGATCGCGCGTATAGCGTTGATGCCACCGCGCCGCTTGTGACCATCAACACCATCGCCAGCGACGATATCCTTAACGTGAGCGAAGCGGGCGCAGGGATCACCATCAGCGGCACCACCACGGCACAGGTCGGGCAGACGCTGACCGTCACGCTGAATAACAACACTTACCAGACCACCGTTCAGGCGGATGGCACCTGGAGCGTGAATGTTCCGGCAACGGATTTAAGCGGATTAACCGCCAGCAGTTATACCGTGACTGCGACGGTGAGCGACAAAGCGGGCAACCCGGCAAGCGCCGATCACGCGCTGGCGGTGGACGTTACCGCGCCGGATCTCACCATTAACACCGTCGCGGGCGATGACATTATCAACGCCATCGAACACGGGCAGGCGCTGGTGGTCAGCGGCACCAGCACGGGCGCGGCGGCGGGTGATGTGGTCACGGTTAACCTGAACGGTAAAAACTACACCACCACGCTGGACGCCTCCGGTAACTGGAGCGTGGGTATTCCGGCGGCGGATGTCACGGCGCTGTCAACCGGTAGCCAGACGATCACCGCCAGCCTGAGCGATCGCGCGGGCAACAGCGACAGCACGACTCACGATGTGACCGTTGATCTCAGCGGCCCGACGCTGAGCATCAATACCGTCTCCGGCGATGATATTATTAATAATGCGGAGAAAACTCAGGATCTGACCATCAGCGGCGGCTCCAGCGGTCTGGCGACTGGCACCACGGTCACCGTGATGTTGAACGGCCTGGCGTACAGCGCCACCACCGACGGTACCGGCAACTGGAGCGTTACCGTGCCCGCTTCGGCGGTTGGCGCACTGGGCGAGGCGGTATACCAGATTAGCGCCAGCGCCACCGACAGCGCGGGCAACAGCGGCAGCACCACCCATACGGTGAAGGTCGAATCGCTCCTGCCTGGGGTAATCATTAATACCGTGGCGGGCGATGACATTATCAACGCTGCTGAAATCGCCGTTAATCAGACCATTAGCGGCCAGGTCTCGGGAACGGCGGTTGCGGGGAATACGGTGATTGTCACCATTGGCGGCAATCAATACACCGCCATCGTGCAGTCAGATTTAAGCTGGAGCGTCAGCGTACCTGCGAACGTTTTGCAGGCGCTGGGCAACGGTGAACTGACCATCAGCGCCTCGGTGACTAATGGCGTGGGTAATACTGGCACCGCAACGCACGACATCGTGATAGACGCCAACCTGCCAGGTCTGCGGGTCGATACCGTGGCAGGCGATGATGTGATTAACAGCATTGAGCACACTCAGGCGCTGGTGGTCACCGGTAGCAGTAGCGGACTGGCAGCAGGCGCGGCGTTGACGGTAGTGATCAACGGCGTCACCTATGGCGCAACGGTACTCGTCGATGGCACCTGGAGCGTCGGTGTTCCGGCGGTAGATGTCACAAACTGGCCTGCGGGGACGGTCAATATTGCCGTCTCTGGCACTAACACTGCCGGAACCACAACCAGCATTACTCATCCGGTCACGGTCGATCTCGCGGCCGTGGCGATCACCATCAACCCCCTTTCCACTGACGATGTGATTAACGCCGCCGAAAAAGGCAGCGATTTGCAGCTCTCCGGCACCACCTCCGGCGTGGAAGCGGGGCAGACCATCACCGTTATCTTCGGTGGCAAAAGCTACACCACCACGGTTGCCGCGGATAATAGCTGGGGGCTGACGATCCCAGCCGCCGATCTCGCAACCTTGCCAGACGGCGCAGCAAACGTCCAGGCCAGCGTCAGCAATGTCGCTGGCAACAGCGCCCAGGCAACGCATGCATACAGCGTTGATGCCACTGCACCCTCCGTCACCATCAACACCATCGCCACGGACGATATTCTTAACGCCGCCGAAGCGGGATCGGCGCTGACCATCAGCGGCACCAGCACGGCAGAAGCCGGGCAGACGGTGACCGTGACACTTAACGGCGTTAATTACAGCGGCAACGTGCAGGCAGACGGAAGCTGGAGCGTCAGCGTCCCGACCGGCGATTTAGCTAACCTCACTGCCAGCCCCTATACGGTGAGCGCAGCGGTCAGCGACAAAGCCGGAAATCCGGCTTCAGCAACACATAATCTGACGGTGGACCTTGCCGCTCCGGTTGTCACCATTAACACGGTGGCGGGCGATGACATCATCAACGCCACGGAACATTCTCAGGCGCAGATTATCAGCGGCTCGGCAACGGGCGCGACGACCGGTAACACGGTTTCCGTGACCATTGGCACGACTACCTATACCACCGTGCTGGACGCCAACGGCAACTGGAGCATCGGTGTGCCTGCCAGCGTGATTTCCGCACTGGCGCAGGGGGATGTGACCATTACCGCCACGGTCACCGACTCCGCAGGCAACAGCGGCACGGCCTCGCACAGTGTCAGCGTGGCGCTCGGCGCTCCGGTACTTAGCATTAACACCATTGCCGTCGACGACATCATTAATGCCACGGAGAAAAGCGCGGATCTGGCGATTTCCGGCACCAGCGACCAGCCTGCGGGCACGCAGATAACCGTTACGCTCAACGGGCAAAATTACACCACCACTGCCGATGCATCCGGTAACTGGAGCGTGACCGTTCCGGCGTCACGGGTGAGCGCCCTCGGTGAAGCCACTTACACGGTGACCGCCGCCGCTACTGACTCTGATGGCAACAGCGGTTCCGCCAACCATAACGTGCAGGTTAATACCGCGCTGCCGGGCGTCACCATTAACGTTGTCGCGAGCGACGATATTATTAACGCTGCCGAAGCGGGCGCGGGCCAGAGCATCAGCGGGCAGGTGACGGGCGCGGCAGCGGGCGACACGGTAACCGTCACGCTCGGCGGGGCGACGTACACTGCCACGGTGCAGGCGAATTTAAGCTGGAGTATTAATGTTCCGGCCTCCGCGCTACAGGCGTTGGGCAACGGTGAGCTGACCATTTCGGCTTCGGTAACGAACAGCGTAGGCAATACCGGCAACGGCACGCGCGAAATCACCATAGACGCGAATCTCCCCGGTCTGCGGGTCGATACCGTGGCGGGCGATGATGTGGTCAATATCATCGAGCACGGACAGGCGCTGGTGATTACCGGCAGCAGTTCCGGTCTGGCGACGGGCAGTAACGTCACGCTGACCATTAACGGGCAAACCTATGTTGCGGCGGTGCTGGCGGATGGCTCATGGAGCGTCGGCGTTCCGGCGGTGGATGTCAGCGCCTGGCCTGCGGGGACGGTCACGATTACGGCGAGCGGTAGCACCACAGCCGGAAATTCGGTCAGCGTTACGCATCCGGTGACTGTCGATCTCTCGGCGATTGCCGTCAGCATCAACGCCATTACCGCCGATGATGTGATTAACGCTGCTGAAAAAGGCGCGGCGTTAACGCTCACCGGCAGCACTTCTGGTGTCGAAGCCGGACAAACGGTCACCGTGACCTTTGGCGGCAAAACTTACACTGCAAGCGTCGCGGCTAACGGTTCCTGGAGTACCACGGTTCCGGCGGCAGATATGGCAGCCCTGCGTGATGGCGATGCCAGCGCACAGGCCAGCGTCAGCAATGTTAACGGCAACAACGCCACTACTACCCACGCTTACAGCGTCGATGCCAGCGCGCCAACGGTGGCCATTAACACTATTGCAGGCGACGATATTCTTAACGCCGCCGAAGCGGGTGCTGCGCTGACTATCACTGGCAGCAGCACGGCGGAAGCGGGGCAGACGGTGACCGTCACCCTCAATGGCGAAAACTATACTGGCACGGTTCAAACGGACGGTAGCTGGAGCGTCAGCGTACCGCCAGCCGACGTAAGCGCCCTGACCGCCAGCAACTACACCGTTAGCGCGGCGGTGAGCGACAAAGCCGGAAACCCGGCCTCGGTTAACCACAACCTGACGGTGGATACTTCCGTTCCGGTTGTCACCATCAACACGGTGGCGGGCGATGATGTGATCAACGCGACGGAACACGCCCAGGCGCAGATTATCAGCGGCTCCGCCACGGGTGCGGCAACCGGCAGCACCGTGACGGTGACTATCGGCAGCAGCACCTTCACCACGGTGCTGGATGCCAGCGGTAACTGGAGCGTCGGCGTTCCGGCAAGCGTCGTCTCGGCGCTGGCGAACGGCACGGTGACAATTAACGCCAGCGTCACCGATGCCGCCGGAAACAGCGGCAGCGCTACGCATCTGGTGACGGTCAATACTGGCCTTCCGTCAATTACCTTTAACGCCATCAGCGGCGATAACGTCCTGAACGCCGATGAAAAAGGCCAGCCGTTGACCATTAGCGGTAGCAGTACGGGGTTGGCGACCGGCGCACAGGTTACCGTCACACTCAACGGTCATAACTACAGCGCCACCACCGACGCGGCGGGCAACTGGACGTTAACCGTGCCGGTGAGCGATCTGGCGGCTTTAGGCCAGGCCAACTATATCGTCAGCGCCAGCGCCACCAGTGTGGCAGGCAACACCGCCAGCAGCCAGGCGAATTTACTGGTCGATAGCGGCCTGCCGGGTGTCACCATCGACACCGTGGCAGGCGACGATATTATCAACGCCGCCGAAGCCGGGGACGATCAAACCATCAGCGGGGTGGTGACTCGCGCCGCCGCTGGCGATACGGTTACCGTCACGCTGGGCGGCAACACTTACACCACCACGGTACAGAGCAACTTAAGCTGGAGCGTCACCGTTCCGGCAGCCGATCTCCAGGCATTGGGCAATGGTGATTTGACCATTACAGCCTCAGTTACTAACGCGAATGGCAATACCGGCAGCGGCACGCGGGATATCACCATTGACGCTAACCTGCCAGGGCTGCGCGTGGATACGGTGGCGGGCGATGATATTGTCAACAGCATTGAACACGGGCAGGCGCTGGTAATCACCGGCGGCAGTAGCGGCCTGAATGCAGGCGCAGCGCTGACGGTCGCCATCAACGGTGTGGCCTATGCCGCCACGGTACAGGCAGACGGGAGCTGGAGCGTTGGCATTCCGGCGGCAAGCGTCAGTGCATGGCCTGCGGGGCCGTTAACCGTTGAAGTTACAGGACAGAGCAGCGCCGGAAATCCGGTCAGCGCCAGCCATCCGTTCACCGTCGATTTAACGGCGGTGGCAATCAGCATCAACACCGTTGCCAGCGACGACGTAATTAACGCCGCCGAAAAAGGCACTGGTCTGACCCTTTCCGGCAGCACCAGCGGGATTGAAAGCGGGCAAACCGTTACCGTCATCTTTGGCGGTAAAACCTACACCGCAAGCGTCGCCGCCAACGGAAGCTGGAGTGTGAACGTTCCGGCGGCAGATCTGGCAACTCTGCCAGACGGCGCGGCGAACGTGCAGGCCAGCGTTAGCAGCGCGAGCGGTAACAGCGCCTCGGCGACCCATGCGTACAGCGTTGACGCCAGCGCGCCGACGCTCACCATTAACACCATTGCCAGCGACGATATTCTTAACGCCACGGAGGCGGGAAGCCCGCTCACCATCAGCGGCACCAGCACCGCCGAAACCGGGCAGACGGTCACCGTCACCCTTAACGGCGCAACCTACAGCGGTAATGTGCAGGCAGACGGTAGCTGGAGCGTCAGCGTTCCCCCTTCAGCCTTAGGCGCGCTGAGCGCAAGCAATTACACCGTCAGCGCCACGGTCAACGACAAAGCGGGCAACCCCGGCAGCGCCAGCCATAATCTGGCGGTAGACACCACCGCGTCGGTTCTCACCATTAACACTGTGGCGGGCGATGACATTATCAACGATGCCGAACATGCGCAGGCGCTGGTGATCTCCGGCACCAGCACGGGCGGGGAAGCGGGCGATGTGGTGAGCGTTGTGCTCAACGGCAAAACCTACACCACCACCCTGGATGCCTCCGGCAACTGGAGCGTTGGCGTTCCAGCGGCGGATGTTGCGGCACTCGGTAGCGGTGCGCAGACCATCACCGCCAGCGTCAGCGATCGGGCAGGCAACAGCGACGACGCCAGCCGCACCGTGACCGTCAGCCTCAGCGCGCCAGTGATTAGCATCAACACCATCGCGGGCGATGATGTGATCAACGCGATGGAAAAAGGATCCGATCTGGCGCTTTCCGGCACCAGCGATCAGCCTGCGGGTACGGCGATCACCGTTACGCTGAACGGACAAAACTACAGCGCCACCACTGACGCCTCCGGCAACTGGAGCGTTACCGTGCCCGCCTCGGCGGTCAGTGCGCTGGGCGAAGCCACCTACAGCGTCACGGCGAGCGTCACCAATGCTCAGGGTAACAGCAGCACCGCCAGCCATAACGTGCAGGTCAATACCGCGCTACCGGGCGTCACCATTAATCCGGTAACGACGGACGATATTATTAACGCCGCAGAAGCAGGCAGCGCGCAAACTATCAGCGGCCAGGTAACCGGTGCGGCGGCGGGCAGCACCGTCACCGTTGAACTGGGCGGTAAAACTTACACCGCCACCGTCCAGGCTGATTTAAGTTGGAATGTGAGCGTACCTGCCGCCGACTGGCAGGCGCTGGGTAACGGTGAGTTAACGGTTAATGCCTCGGTGACCAACGCCGTTGGCAACACCGGTAGCGGCACGCGCGATATCACCATCGATGCCAGTCTGCCAGGTCTGCGGGTGGATACCGTTGCGGGCGATGATGTGGTCAATATCATCGAACACGCTCAGGCACAGGTGATCACCGGCAGCAGCTCCGGCTTTGCCGCAGGTACGGCGTTGACCGTAGTGATAAATAATCAAACTTACGCCGCCACGGTGCTGGCGAACGGTAGCTGGAGCGTTGGCGTTCCTGCGACGGATGTCAGTAACTGGCCTGCGGGAACGCTGAATATTACCGTTAGCGGCGCGAACAGTGCCGGAACGCAAACCAGCATTACCCATCCGCTGACCGTTGATCTCACCACCGTCGCCGTCAGCATAAACAGCATCACCAGCGATGATGTGATTAACGCCGCCGAAAAAGGCGCGGCGCTAACGCTCTCCGGCAGCACGTCCGGCGTCGAAGCGGGGCAAACCGTTACCATTACTTTTGGCGGTAAAACCTACACCACCACGGTGGCGGCAAACGGTAGCTGGAGCACCACCGTTCCGGCGGCGGATATGGCGGCCCTGCGTGACGGCGATGCCAGCGCCCAGGTGCGGGTGACTAACGTCAACGGCAACAGCGCCACGGCAACGCATGAATACAGCGTCGATAGCGCCGCGCCAACGGTCACCATCAACACCATTGCCAGCGATAACATCATCAATGCCAGCGAAGCGGCGGCGGGCGTAACGGTGTCCGGCACCAGCACGGCGCAAACCGGGCAGACGCTCACCGTCACGCTTAATGGCACTAACTACCAGACCACGGTGAAGGCAGACGGCAGCTGGAGCTTAACGCTGCCCGCCAGCGACTTAACCGCGCTTGCCAATAACGGCTACACCCTGACCGCCACGGTCAGCGATCAGGCGGGTAACCCTGGCAGCGCCAGCAAAGGTGTGACCGTCGATACCACCGCGCCCGTCATCAGTTTCAACACCGTGGCGGGCGATGATGTGATTAACAACGTCGAACACACTCAGGCGCAGATTATCAGTGGCACCGCCACGGGCGCGGTGGCGGGCGACCGCCTGGTGGTGACCATCGCCGGGCAGCAGTATGTCACCAGCACCGATGCCAGCGGCAACTGGAGCGTTGGCGTGCCTGCCAGCGTGATTTCCGGCCTTGCGGACGGCACGGTGACCATCAGCGCCACCATTACCGATAGCGCAGGCAACAGCAGCACGCAGACGCACAACGTGCAGGTAAACACGGCGGCAGTGTCGCTCTCGGTCAGCACCATCAGCGGCGATAATATTATTAACGCCGCCGAAGCGGGCAGTGCGCTGACCCTGATCGGCACAGGAACGAACTTTGCCGCAGGTACAGTAGTGACCGTATTGCTTAACGGCAAAGGCTACAGCGCTACCATTCAGAACAACGGGAGCTGGAGTGTGAACGTGCCTGCGGCGGACGTTGCAGCACTGGCGGATGGCACCAGCTACACGGTTAGCGCCTCCGCGCAGGACAGCGCCGGAAACAGCGCCACGGCCTCGCGCAGCGTGGCGGTGGATCTCACCGCGCCGGTTATCAGCATCAACACCGTTTCGACGGACGACCGACTCAACGCCGCCGAACAACAGCAGCCGTTAACCCTTAACGGCTCGACCAGCGCGGAAGTAGGGCAGACGGTCACCGTCACCTTTGGCGACAAAACCTATACCGCCACGGTTGCCGCCAATGGCACCTGGGCGCTTAACGTGCCTGCGGCGGATCTTGCCGCGCTCGGGCAGGGCGCGCAGACTATTACCGCCAGCGTGAACGATCGCGCGGGCAATCCCGGTCAAACCACGCACGCCCTAACCGTCGATACCGTTGCGCCCACGGTGACCATCGCCACGGTGGCGGGTGACGATATTATCAACAACGCCGAGCAGCTTGCCGGGCAGACCATCAGTGGCACCACCACCGCTGAAGTGGGCCAGACGGTGACCGTCACCTTTAACGGTCAGAGCTGGACTGCAACGGTCGGCAGCGGCGGAAGCTGGTCGGTGTTTATTCCGGCGCAGCAGTTTGCCGGATTAAGCGACGGCAGCTACACCATTAGCGCGACGGTTAGCGATCAGGCCGGAAACCCCGGCAGCGCCAGCCGTGGCGTGACGCTGAACGGCGACGTCCCCTCCGTCACCATCAACACCTTTGCGGGCGATGATGTGGTGAATGCAGCGGAGCACGGCTCGTCGCTGGTGATCAGCGGCACCACCACCGCACCCATCGGGCAGACGCTGACCCTGACTTTAAACGGCAAAACCTACACCACTACGGTGCAAACGGGCGGTAGCTGGAGCTACACCCTCGGCAGCGCCGATGTCACCGCGCTGGCGGACGGCAATGCCTATGTGATTAACGCCTCGGTGAGCAACGCCATTGGCAATACCGGTAGCAGCAATCACACCATTACTGTCGATCTCAGCGCCCCGGCGATGGGCATTAATATCGATTCCCTGCAAGCCGACACTGGGCTTAGCGCCAGCGACTTTATCACCAGCGTCAGTCCGGTGGTGGTCAACGGCTCGCTCACCGCCGCGCTTGCCAGTAACGAGACGGCGCAAATCAGTATCGACGGCGGCGTAACCTGGACCACGCTCACCGTTACCGGCACGACCTGGCGCTATAACGACAGCCGCACGCTGACCGATGGCAACTATCTCTATCAGGTGCGGGTGATTGACGCAGCGGGCAACGTCGGTGCCACCGACAGCCAGAATGTGGTGATCGACACCACCGCGCCAGACCCAGCGGTGAAAACCATCGCCATTAGCGCGATCACCACCGATACGGGCTTGATCACTAACGATTTTGTCACCAGCGACACGACGCTTGCGGTGAGCGGCACGCTGGGCGCGGCGCTTTCTGCTGGTGAGTTCGCGCAAATCAGTATCGACGGCGGCACCACCTGGCAGAACCTGTCAGTAAGCGGCTTAACCTGGACCTGGCTTGACGGGCGGACGCTGACCGATGGCAACTACAACTATCAGGTGCGGGTTATCGACACCGCCGGAAATATCGGCGCGACCGCCAGCCAGATAGTCACTGTGGACACCACCGCGCCGCTGGCGAGCAAAACCATCGCCATTGCTGGCATCAGCGATGACACCGGGTTAAGTAGCAGCGATTTTGTTACTCGCGACACCACGCTGACCGTGCGCGGCACGCTCGGCGCGGCGCTTGCCGCCGATGAACGGGCGCAAATCAGCCTCGACGGCGGTGTCACCTGGACCACGTTAACCGTTATCGGCACCAGCTGGAGCTATGCCGATGGTCGCACACTGACCGACGGCACCTGGAACTACACGGTGCGGGTGGTGGATCTGGCGGGGAACGTTGGGCAGACCGCAACGCAAAATGTGGTGGTCGACACCACCAGCCCGGAAGCGGCGAAAAGTATCACCATTACCGGTATCAGCGATGACACCGGAGCCAGCAGCAGCGATTTTATTACCAGCGACACCTCGCTTACCGTGCGCGGCGTATTGGGGGCGGCGCTCGGCGCTAACGAGTTCGCGCAAATCAGTACCGACAACGGCGCAACCTGGGTGAACGTGACCGTCGCCGCAGACGGCCTTAACTGGAGTTACGTTGACGGACGCACGCTCACCAACGGCACCACCACCTGGCAGGTGCGGGTGGTCGATCTGGCGGGCAACGTTGGCGCAACCGGCAGCCAGTCGGCGCAGATTGACACCGTGAACCCGGCGCAGGTGCTCACCATCGCCAGCATCAGCACCGACACGGGGAGTTCGGCAACTGACTTTATCACCAGCGATACCTCGCTCACGCTGACCGGTTCGCTGGGGGCGGGGCTTGCCAGCGGCGAAGTGGCGCAGATTAGCCTCGACGGCGGCGCGACCTGGATCACGCTCACCACCAACGGCACGCAGTGGACCTACACCGACGGCCGCACGCTGACCGACGGCAGCTACGTTTATCAGGTGCGGGTGCTGGATCTGGCGGGAAATACCGGTCCGGTGGTGTCGAAAACGGTGGTGGTCGATACGATTAACCCCACCGCGACGCCGACCATTGTGTCGTACACTGATGACGTCGGGCAGCGGCAGGGGACATTAAGCAGTTCGCAGGCCACCGACGACACTACGCCGTTGCTGAACGGCGTGCTCTCCGGCCCGCTTGCCAGCGGTGAAGTGGTTTACCTCTACCGTAACGGCCTGCTGTTAGGCGCGGTAACGATGGTAGGCGCACTGAACTGGACCTACAGCGACAGCGGGCTGGTGAGCGGTGCCTACACCTACAGCGCGCGAGTGGTGGATCTGGCGGGGAATATCACCTCCTCCAGTGATTTTGTCCTGACGGTCGATACCTCTATTCCGACCACGCTGGCGCAAATTACCAGCCAGACCACGCGCGATACCACGCCGATTATCAGCGGGGTGATCACGGCGGCACTCGCCAGCGGGCAGTATGTTGAAGTGGTGATCAATGGCAAAACCTACACCTCTGAACCGGGCGGTGCGGTGGTAGTCGATCCGGCGCACAACACCTGGTATGTGCAACTGCCGGATACCGATGCGCTGACAGTTTCCGCGACCGCCTATACCGTTACTGCGCAGGTAAAAAGCTCGGCGGGCAACGGCAATAACGCCAATATTAGCAACGGCACGGTGACGGTTAACGCGGCGATTGATTACACACCGACCTGGACCACCACCAGCAAAACCACCGCCTGGGGGCTGACCTACGGCCTCGACTCGCACGGGATGTGGACGGTGCTGGCAAACCAGCAGGTAATGCAATCGACTGACCCACTCACCTGGTCGAAGACCGCGCTGACGCTGTATCAGAGCGGCAACAACTACGCCACCAGCTCCATCGCCGATTACGACCGTAACGGTACGGGCGATCTGTTTATTACCCGTGATGACTACGGTACGGGGTATATCAACGGCTTTACCAATAACGGCGACGGCACCTTTTCCAGCGCTATTCAGGTCACCGTCGGCACGCTGACGTGGTACGGCTCGATTGTGGCATTTGATAAAGAGGGCGACGGCTATCTCGACTTTTGGATTGGCGACGCGGGCGGGCCGGACTCCAACACCTTCCTGTGGAACAACGCAGGTACGCTGGTAGGCAACTCCACCACGTCGAACAGCGGCGGTAGCGCTACGGTGGGCGGGGCGGTGACGGGGTATCTTTCGCTTAACGAAGGTTCCGGCGTCGATCTGAATAATGACGGCAGGATCGACCTGGTTCAGCACACCTACAACCTGAACAACTATTACACGCTATCTTCGCTCATCAACCAGGGGAATGGCACGTTTGTCTGGGGGCAGAACACCACCAATACCTTCCTGAGCGGGGCGGGCAGTGGCGCTATGAGCAGCAGCGTTTCCATGACCTGGGCAGATTTCGATGGTGACGGCGATATGGATCTCTTCCTGCCTGCCAGCCAGGGAAGAGCTAACTACGGCTCCCTGTTATTCAACACCAACGGCGTGCTGGGCAGTCCGGTGGCGGTGGGGGCAACGGCAACCACCTATGCCAGCCAGTTTAGCGTGGCGGTGGACTGGAACCATGACGGTCTGATGGATATCGCCCGTATCGCCCAGACCGGACAATCGTATCTTTATACCAACGTCAGCAACGCCAGCAACTGGACACAATCGGCCCTCGGAAGCAGTCAGAGCGGCACTACCAGCGGCGTGGCGGCAATGGACTACGACTGGGACGGCGCGGTGGATGTGCTGGTGACTAAACAGTCGGGCAGCGTCTATCTTATTCGCAACACCAACACGGTGAGCTACGGCACCTCGCTGCACCTGCGCATCACCGATCCTAACGGCATTAACGTCTATTACGGCAATACCGTAAAACTGTACAACTCGGCGGGAGTGCTGGTCGCCACGCAAATCATCAACCCGCAGTCGGGTATGGGCGTCAACGACACCTCGGCGCTGGTCAATTTCTACGGGCTGAACGCCGGAGAAACTTACAACGCCGTGCTGATCAAATCCACCGGCACCACCGCCAGCAATATCGACCAGACGGTCAACACCAGCTGGGGCGGCTTACAGGCCACCGATGCCACCCACGCTTACGACCTCAGCGCTGAAGCGGGCACCGCGAGCAACAACGGCAAGTTCGTCGGCACGGGCTATAACGACACCTTCTTTGCCACTGCAGGCACCGACACTTACGACGGTTCCGGCGGCTGGGTGTACAGCTCCGGCACCGGAACGTGGCTTGCGAACGGCGGCATGGACGTGGTTGATTTCCGCCTCTCGACGGTGGGTGTGACCGCAAATTTAAGCGTCACCACCGCGCAGGCTACCGGTTTTAACACCTCGACATTTACCAATATCGAAGGGATATCCGGCTCGAATTTTAACGACACTCTGACTGGCAGCAGCGGCGATAACCAACTGGAAGGGCGCGGCGGCAACGACACCCTTAACATCGGCAACGGCGGTCACGACACCTTGCTCTATAAACTGCTCAACGCCAGCGACGCCACCGGCGGCAACGGCTCAGACGTGGTGAATGGCTTTACGGTAGGGACATGGGAAGGCACCGCCGATACCGATCGCATTGATATTCGCGAGCTGTTGCAGGGCAGTGGCTACACCGGCAACGGCAAAGCCAGCTACGTCAACGGCGTAGCAACGCTGGATGCGCAGGCCGGAAATATCGGTGATTTTGTCAAAGTCACCCAGAGCGGCAGCGACACCATCGTGCAGATCGACCGCGACGGCACGGGCGGCACTTTTGCGACAACTAACGTGGTCACGCTGACGGGCGTGCATACCGACCTTGCCACTTTGCTGGCGAATCATCAGTTGATGGTGGTGTAGAGAATGAAAAAAAATGCCCAGTCCGTGGAAGCCTGGCTGGAGGCGATGATCGCCGTGGCGCGTTATTACCGCCTCGATTTTTCTCAGGAGAACGTGCGCGCAACCGTCAACTGGGAGCGCGACAGCAAGCGGGAAGAGTTGCTCACCGATATGGCGCGGCAGTTGGGAATGGGGTTACGGCTGGTGGAGTTTTCCGCCGATTCGCTTAACCCGTGGCGACTGCCGTTGATCGCCGTGTTCGATAATCAGCAGATTGGCGTGATCACCCGCCGCGATAACCACGACAATATCAGCGTTCAGTTCAGCGGTGACGAAGGGCTGGAAACCACGCTTAACGTCGCGGATATTGAAGATAAAATCGTCGAACTGGCGCTACTGCGCCCGCTCAGCGCCATCCCCGACGCGCGCGTGGATGACTATATTCGCCCGTATCAGGCGAACTGGTTCTGGAATCTGTCGCTGAAAGACTGGCGGCGTTATGGCGATATTATGCTGGCCTCACTGGTGGCGAACGTGCTGGCGCTGGCGGCGATGATTTTCTCGATGCAGGTTTACGACAGGGTGGTTCCGGCGCAGTCCTACCCGACGCTGTGGGTGCTGTTCGCCGGGGTGATGATGGCGATCCTGTTTGAATTCTGTATGCGCATGGTGCGCACGCACCTTTCCGATGTGATCGGCAAGCGGGCGGATCTGCGCATTTCGGATCGCGTTTTTGGTCACGCATTACGGCTGAAAAATAACGTGCGATCGAAATCCACCGGATCGTTTATCTCGCAGATCCGCGAACTGGAATCGGTGCGGGAGCTGATCACCTCCACCACCATTGGTGCAGTGGCGGATCTGCCGTTCTTCCTGCTGTTTGTCTTTATTTTGTGGATGATTGGTGGCTGGCTGGTGCTGGTGGTTTTGCTGGCGCTGCCCTTGCTGGTGATCCCCGGCCTGCTGGTACAACGCCCGCTGGCGCGGCTGGCGAACGAAGGGATGCGCGAGTCGGCGGTGCGTAACGCTACGCTGGTGGAAGCCGTGCAGTCGATTGAAGACATTAAACTGCTGCGCGCTGAACAGCGTTTTCAGAATCAGTGGAATCACACTAACGACGTGGCCTCGTCCATCAGCATGAAGCAACGTTTTCTCACCGGGCTACTGCTCACCTGGACCCAGGAAGTGCAGTCCATCGTCTACGTGGTGGTGCTGTTGGTGGGCTGCTTTATGGTAATGAACGGCGACATGACCACCGGCGCGCTGGTCGGGACGACGATCCTGGCTTCGCGCACCATCGCGCCGCTGTCGCAGATATCCGGCGTGCTCTCGCGCTGGCAGCAGGCGAAAGTAGCGCGTAATGGCCTTGATGAACTGATGAAGCGCCCGGTGGATCAGCCGGAACACGGCAAACTGGTGCATAAAGCGGTGCTGCACGGCAATTATCAGTTCAGCAACGCTATCTTTTATTACGACGAAGAAGAGAAAATTGCCGATGTGGCGATTGGCAAACTCAACATTCAGGCCGGAGAGAAAATCGCCATTCTTGGGCGCAACGGCGCGGGTAAATCAACGCTACTGCAAATGCTCGCCGGAATGCGTATCGCCCAGCAGGGGCAGGTGCTGCTGGATAACATCAGCATCGGTCAGCTTGATCCGGCGGATCTGCGCCGCGACATGGGGCTGCTGAGCCAGACCGGGAGACTCTTTTTCGGTTCGCTGCGGGAAAACCTGACGATGGGGATGCCGGAAGCCAGCGATGAAGATATCGAACGCGCGTTAACCCTCAGCGGGGCGCTGCCCTTTGTGCAGAAGCAGAAAAACGGCCTCAACTACATGATTCAGGAAGGGGGATTTGGCCTCTCTGGTGGTCAGCGGCAAACGCTGCTGCTGGCGCGGCTACTCATCTCTCAACCCAATATCGTGCTGCTCGATGAACCCAGCGCCTCGCTGGACGAAATGGCGGAAGCGTATTTAATCGAACAACTGAAACAGTGGATTGGGCATCGCACGCTGGTCATCGCCACTCACCGCACGGCGATGCTGCAACTGGTGGACCGCATTATCGTGATGGATCAGGGGCGGATTGTGATGGATGGCGCGAAAGAGGCCATTTTGCGTGAACAGAGCGAACCCACGACGCGACGGGTGGTGTTGCAGGAGAAGAATAAGGGGTCTGCCGCATGAATGGACAACTGCAATACAACCGTGGCCTGACTGAACCCCGCCTGCCGCGTTCGGCGCTGGCGGTACGCGTTACCGCTGTGATGCTGCTCTGTTTTCTCGGCTGGGCGTGGTACTTCCAGCTTGATGAAGTCACCACCGGCAGCGGCACGGTAGAACCTTCCGGGCGCGAACAGGTGGTGCAGTCGCTGGAAGGCGGAATTCTGTATCATCTCGACGTCAAGGTTGGCGATATTGTTGAACAGGGCCAGCCGCTGGCGCAGCTTAACCGCACCAAAACGGAATCCGACGTCCAGGAAGCAATGTCGCGGCTGTACGCGGCGCTGGCAACCTCGGCGCGGCTGCGGGCGGAAGTGAGTAATAAACCGCTGGTCTTCCCTGACGAACTGAATAAATTCCCCGAACTTATCGAGTCGGAAACGGCGTTGTACAACACTCGCCGCGACGGGTTGAACAAAGCCACCACCGGGCTGACGCAGGGGATTAGTCTGGTCAACCGTGAACTGGCGATGACCCAGCCACTGGTCAAACAGGGGGCGGCGAGCAGCGTCGAAGTGCTGCGCCTGCAACGTCAGGCCAATGAACTGGAAAACAAACTCAGCGACGTGCGCACGCAATACTACGTACAGGCGCGCGAAGAGTTAGCGAAAGCCAATGCGGAAGTAGAAACCCAGCGTTCGGTGATCCGTGGACGGGAAGACTCCCTCACCAGGCTCAACTTTACCGCGCCGGTGCGAGGCATTGTTCAGGACATTGACGTCACCACGGTTGGCGGCGTTATTGCCCCCGGTGGTAAACTGATGACCATCGTGCCGCTGGATGAGCAACTGCTGATCGAGGCAAAAATCTCCCCGCGCGATGTGGCGTTTATCCATCCGGGGCAAAAATCGCTGGTGAAAATAACCGCCTACGATTACTCCATCTACGCCGGCCTGCCGGGAGAAGTGGCGGTGATATCACCAGACACCGTGCAGGATGAAGTGCGGCGCGATGTTTATTACTATCGGGTGTACATTCGCACTTTCAGCAACCATCTGGAAAATAAACATAAACAGCAGTTTCCGATATTTCCCGGCATGGTGGCGACGGTCGATATCCGCACCGGCAAAAAAAGCGTGCTGGATTATCTGTTGAGACCCTTTAATAAAGCACAGGAGGCGTTGCGCGAACGATGAACATTAGCGATGTAGCAAAAATTACCGGCCTGACCAGCAAAGCCATTCGCTTCTATGAAGAGAAGGGGCTGGTGACGCCGCCGATGCGCAGCGAAAATGGTTATCGAACCTACACGCAGCAGCATCTCAACGAACTGACCTTACTGCGCCAGGCGCGCCAGGTGGGCTTTAACCTGGAAGAGAGCGGCGAACTGGTGAATCTGTTTAACGACCCACAGCGTCACAGCGCCGATGTAAAACGGCGCACGCTGGAGAAGGTAGCGGAGATCGAACGGCACATTGAGGAGCTGCAATCCATGCGCGACCAGCTACTGGCGCTGGCGAATGCCTGCCCTGGTGATGACAGCGCCGACTGCCCGATTATCGAAAATCTCTCCGGCTGCTGTCATCATCGGGCGGGGTGAAAATCAGTTAATCCCCGTTTGCACCGAAAGAATATGCTGCAAACTTTCTACCATTATGCGCCCCGATTGAAATAAGCCTTCCTGGATTTCGTTGTTAACATTCACAGCGTGAACCAGGGAGGCTAATAACACCACTTGCAAGAAGGCAAAAATAAACGCACCGATAATCATAATATGCGTCAGGGGGATTTTCCTTTGCTCCTTCATTTTAAATAACCCACAAACTGACCTTCCTTCATTAAGGCGACTTTTCCCGTGTGGTGATAAACAATGACGTTATAAAGACCTGACTGATAAACAGTGGCATCTTTATTGTCTTCATCAATTGCACATAATGAATCATTGAGATAAGCAAAGTTCTTACTGCTCATTCTAAAGGTCATGCCAAATCCTTTATAAATAGATTTTTTAGCGGCCTGGGCATGTTGTGCGGCTTCTGCATTTTTAAATGCCTGCGCCTCGGATGCACTTAAAATAGCCGTCTGACGCTGTTGTTCTGCGAGATAACAGGTGTCATGGCTGACGCCCTGCGCCTGGCAATCTGCGATGCGGGAAGTGGGTGAACTACAGCCAGCCAGTAATATAACCGCCAGCAGGGAAAACGATTTAATGGAACTATTCATCATTGTTAACCTTAAATAATGTACGGAAAATTGCGAATAAGAAATTGCTGTTAAAATTAGAACGAATATCCCACGCCGACACCCGCACCGAAATCAGATTGTGTATCCGCAGAAATACCTGCTTTAAGTACCGTATGCGTTCCGGCATTAAAAGATGTTCCTACAGACACCGCAGATTCACCGTTGAAGGTTCCCGCTCCCGCTGACACCATCATCAAGTCACCGGTTTTCACCTGTGGTTGTGAGGCGATAGCGATGGCTGATGCAGTTCCCGCATTGGCTTCTTTACGATTGTCCTCAACTTCGTTTTTCAGAGAATCGAAATGGTTATTGAGCGTGTTAATTTGTTGGCTGTTATCTGCGACCCGTTTTTGCGTGTTGGTTAACTGTTGCTGCGTTTGTGCGGAATCTTGTCTCAGACTTTCAATTTGCTCATGTGCCTGGACAGACTTCTGCGCCAGACTTTGCATTTGTTTATCGTATTGAGCCCTTTCTTTTTGCTGTTGTGCTGCCACATCGGTTGTCAGTGCATTCATTTTCTGCCCTTGTTCCGTGGTAGTGCGCTGATTAGCCTCATTTTGAGCCGCCAGCCTGGCATTAATCATCTCCTGATAATGCGCGGTATTTTGCGTATCTCCAGTCGCGGCGAGCGTTTTTTGTGTGGCTACGATCTGCGCCTGTTGCTCTGTAATTTGCGTTTGCTGGGCATCAGTTACCGCAGACTGTCGGGCGTTGATCATGCTCTGATAACGGGCGGTTGTCTGTACATCACCTGTAGCGGCAACGGTTTTTTGTCCTGCGTCAGGATCTGTCTGGACAGTGGGAGTCTGAGTGGTATCAGGTGTTTCAGAAGGGATGTAGTGATGTTCAGTCAAATAGGTATACGCAGCGGGGCTGTTGTCTGTGCGTTCTAAAAAGCGGGTAATCTTCTGCTCAATCTCCGATTGCGACATGCCAGAGTTAATGGCTGAAAGCTCTGTTGCCGCCGCTTCAATGGTATCACCAGCTAAAACAACAGGGCTGGATGTTGCTGAAATTATGAGTGCCAGTAAAGCTACGTTTACAGTTTTCATTCATTTTCTCTTGTTCAAAATAAGTCGCATTAATGTTTCTATAAGAAACAAATAATATTGTTTTAAGAAATAAACTGCGTTGCAATTTAATCGAAATCTACGCCGCCATTTGTGTGATGTAAAGCGCATTTTTGTCTGGTGTAAGCGTAAACACCACCAATAAGAAACAAAAAATGTTTCTTATATAAATAAAATCGAAAATCATTTTGTGCTCTTTCAATGTAAAAAAGAGTAAAGACTTGTTTTGATAAGCGAAATAAATTCTGTTTCTGGACTAAACGTGAAGCGGTTCCTGATGTGTGCTAAAATGCGTTTCTTTGATAAATCTCAATTTTTAAGAGGTTTACGCCAGGCAGGAAAATTTAAATGAATGAATTTGAGAAGATTTTTAATGAAATGAATCTGGACCGGGCATTGCTACCGATCCTTTTTCGTTCGAACCGGTCAACAGTGTGGAAATATTTAAGTGGCGATAGTACGGCTCCTGCCTCAGCTATGTCACTGATTATGCTGTTGCAGTTAATCCAGAAACGAAACCCCGATCTGTTAGCCGAATGGTTAACGCTTTCTGATTTCACCATTCCGCCAGAAGTTTACCTGGACCAGCCTGATTACTGGAAAGGGTGGGTGTATACGCAACACAAGGTCAATAAAAACGTCCTGGAATATCTAAAAAAACATTATCCGGATGAAGACCAAAAAAACATGAATAAAGGTAGTGACGAGTAATTTGCCAATGCCAGTTAATATAGCGGAGGCGGCCTACGATTCGGGCGCAGACTTCCAGGCATGATAAGACGCGCCCGCGCCGCATCAGGCATCAGCGCATAACCGCCGGATGCGGCGTAAACGCCTTATCCGGCCTACAATTCGGGCATATTTTGTAGGCATGAAAAGACGCGTCAGCGTCGCATCAGGCGATGACCGCACGGATGATCAGCGTTATCCCTTCTATCGCAATGACTTCAACATGCGTACCTGCACCGAGATCCTCGCTGGCGCTGACAGGCCATGAACT
>OKVV01000389.1_pt1 | contig 28555 bp, 17 predicted proteins | sample 1606871 | NCBI WGS metagenome assembly OKVV01 (sample SAMN03281011, study PRJEB24777) | human gut metagenome | isolation source: fecal sample PR176 from 1 month old male Indian infant, caesarean delivered... | place: Singapore | collected 2006-01-13
CAACGGGACGGCCGCTCGTCGCGCCGGCCGCATCCCCGTGGTTCACAGAAAAGCAGGCGAATGCGGCCGCGCCGGTTGTGGAGAAGCGGGGCAGACGCATGCCCGAGACGTCGGGAAGGGGTTGGGAGCCGCCGCATCGGGCGCAGCCGCTGGGGAAGTCCGTGATGATATCCCTATCTCGAAGGAGCTAGGCTCATGTTATCATTGAAAAACGATTAACCTAGGCGTTCTCTTCCCGCATCGCGGCCGGCCCACAAGGAGCCCAATGCGGCTCTGCTCCCGAAAACTTAACTCGCACTGCATTCGGCGGGGCATCGCGCTGGGGCGTTGTTTGCGGTATCATGAAGAGCCGAGTGTATTCACTAGTTAAGGAAGTTTCAGCATGTCGCTTTCCATCGGTATCGTGGGCCTGCCCAACGTGGGCAAGTCCACGCTGTTCACAGCCCTCACGAACAAGGGCGGTTTGGCAGCCAACTACCCCTTCGCCACCATTGAGCCCAACGTCGGCATCGTTCCCGTTCCCGACGATCGTCTGGAGAAGCTGGCCGAAATCGACCATCCTGCCAAGATCGTTCCCGCAACGGTCGAGTTCGTCGATATCGCCGGTCTGGTGGCGGGTGCCAGCCAGGGCGAGGGCCTGGGCAACCAGTTCCTTGCGAACATCCGCGAAACCGATGCCATCTGCGAAGTCGTGCGCTTCTTCAGCGACCCGGACGTCGTGCACGTCGATGGCCGCGTGAACCCCAGCTCGGACGTTGAAACCATCAAGACCGAGCTGATCTTGGCCGACATGGGCACGCTTGACAAGGCCATCCCGCGTCTTGAGAAGGAAGCGAAGCGCGACAAGGCCGGTGTGAAGAAGCTCGAGGTTGCGAAGAAGGTGCTCGAGGGCCTCAACGAAGGCCACCGCGCCCGCACGCTGAACCTGGACGAGGACGAGCAGGCTGCCATCTACGACCTGCATTTGCTTACCATGAAGCCTATCCTCTACATCGCCAACGTGGACGAGGATGCGCTCGACGCCGACTTGGCCGAGATCGACGGCTGCCAGCCGGTGCCGATTTCCGCAAAGGTCGAGGCCGACCTGGCCGAGCTTGATCCCGCCGAGGCGAAGGAGTACCTGGAGGCCATGGGCCTTGAGGAGTCCGGCTTAGCGCGCCTGGTGCGCAGCGCCTACAAGCTGCTGGGCTTGCAGAGCTATTTCACCAGCGGTGAAACGGAAACGCGCGCTTGGACCATCCCCATCGGCGCGAAGGCTCCGCAGGCCGCCGGCGTCATCCACTCCGATTTCGAGCGCGGCTTCATCAAGGCGGAAACCGCTTCCTATGCCGACTACGTGGAGCTGGGTGGCGAGCTGGGCTGCCGCAACGCCGGCAAGCTGCGTCAGGAAGGCAAGGAGTACGTGGTGCAGGACGGCGACATCATGCATTTCAAGTTCAACGTATAAAATCCCAGGTCAGAAGCTTAAAACAGGCCCCGTTCCGCAAACGGGGCCTTTGCTTTTCGGCATCGTTAACGAACTTCACGGGGCGAATCCGGGAAACCGGTTTCGCCCCGCGCTTATTTGCGTCGCAACGGTGGCGGTGTCGGCGTTGGATGGGGGGGGTAGAACGGCTCCCGTGTTGCTATTTTAAGATGCGCGGTGCGCAGCGGCTTCTTCCTTTAGAGCGAATCGCGGCCCGTTTGTTGAGCGGCGCATGCGGACTTTTCGCACATGCGCGAAAAACCATCTGGCTGGCGTATAATCTGCCTGTTCGAAAGCTATTCGGCTGCGCTCGGCGCGGCCTTTTATATGCCCGGCGTAACTTGCCGGGCGTGCGACAAGGAGCATCTCGATGAAAACGAGCGATTTCGATTACGATCTTCCCCAGGAGCTTATCGCGCAGGAGCCGGCGGCGGTGCGCGATGCGTGCCGCATGCTGGTCATGGACCGCGAGACCGGCGCGATCGAGGACCGCATCTTCCGCGATATCATCGACTATCTTGAGCCCGGCGATCTGCTGGTGGCGAATGAGACGCGCGTTTTGCCGGCGCGCTTGCTGGGCGCGAAGCGCGGTACGGGCGGGCAGTCCGAGGTGTTCCTGCTTCGTCAGCTTGTGGGCTCCAAGGCGCAGCCGTATGCGGATGTGCCCCATATCCCCGGCCAGCCTGTGCCTGGCGAAAACCAGCAGGCCATCTGGGAGGTGCTCGTGCGCCCGGGCAAGCGTTTGAAGCCCGGCAGCGGCGCGGTGGTGGATTTCACGGATGGCGAAGGCAATGTTGCGCTGTCCGCCGAGATCGTCGACTGGGCCGAGGGCGCCCAGCGCGGTGAGCGCGTGGCGCGCCTGACCACCACGTACCCCTCGCTTGACGAGGCGCTTCACGCGGTGGGGCATACGCCGCTGCCGCCTTACATCAAGCACTACGCCGGCGATGAGGAGCTGTACCAAACGGTGTATTCTCGTCGCGAAAGCTCAGCGGCGGCCCCTACGGCGGGCCTTCATTTCACGCCCGAGCTGATCGAGCGCCTGCGCGAGAAGGGCATCGATTGGGAAACCGTCGAGCTCGAGGTGGGCTTGGACACGTTCCGCATCGTGGACGAGGAGGACCCGCTGGCCCATAAGATGCACACCGAGTTCTACACCGTGCCGCAGAAGACGGTCGACGCCATCAATCGCACGCATGCCAATGGCGGCCGCGTGATCGCCGTGGGCACCACCAGCGTGCGCAGTTTGGAAAGCGCTTGGGATCCGTCGGCCGACGACGGCGCCGGCGCCATCACCGCGCGCGACCGCGATGCCACCAGCCTGTATCTGCTGCCGGGCAGCACGTTCCACGTGGTTGATGCCCTGGTCACGAACTTTCACGTTCCGCGTAGCACGCTCATGATGCTGGTCAGCGCGTTCAGCACCCGCGAGAACATCATGAACGCCTATCAGCATGCCATCGAGGAGCGCTACCGCATGCTGTCGTTCGGCGACGCCATGTTCATCCGCTAGCATTCGCTTAATAGGGAAGCGGCCGGCGAAAGGGTTTTGCGAGCCCAAAATCCGTGTCGTACACAAGGGTTATGTTATAGGGGTTTGGTCGTATGCCTTCCGTTTCTCTGGCAACGAGAAACGGAAGGCATACTTATTTGCTCGGGGCGAAGTGCGATGCGGAAACCGAGTGAGGGCGCCGGGCTCCTTGCTTTGGGATGCAGGCGCAAGCTCTTCGCTCGCTGTTTTGCTTTTTGCGGGTGCAGTGCGCCAGCAGGGGTAGGGCGTATTCGTCGGGCAGATGGAGTCTAGCTGCTATTTCCCCTGTTCGCGCAGGGCTTTTAGGATAGCGCGCTTGCGTGCCTGCTTTTTGTCGTAGGCTGCTCGTTCGGCTTTGTGGGCCGCGCGTGCGGCTTCCTCGGCTGCGCGCTCGTCGGCGTGGGCCGCACGTTCGGCGGCTTTTGCGGCGGCGCGCTGCTCCTTGCGCTCGGCGCGCTCGGCGGCTGCTTCCAGATCGCTGATGCGGCAGCCGCAGAAGTTCTGCCGGTACATTCCCAGCTCGCGGCTTTCGCGCGTGGCTTCGTCGTAGTAGGGGCGGAAGTCCTCGAACACGGACGCGACCCCGGCTTGCGCCGCGGCGCGCTCGACTTCCTCGCGAATGACCTGCGTATATTGATAAGGGCTCACTGAAAGCGTGGTGCCGATGCCCTCGAAGCCGCGTTCTGCGGCTACCCGTGCGGTTTCCTCCAGGCGAAGGCGATAGCAGGCACGGCAGCGAGCCTCCCTGCGTGCAGGGTCGACTGACAGTACGGCGGCACGAGGTGCAGCGCCGCTCGTAGAGCTTGCGGAAAGGGGAGCGTTAGCGAGGGAAGCCTCCTCGCTATTCGTGTCGTTGACCGACATAGACCGGCTATCGGGAGCAACTTCGTCGGCGCAACCGTCGGCCGTTATCGTCATTGCCGTTGGCGTTGAGGCATCCGCAAAGGCTTCCTTTTCTGTATCGGTAACCGTCTTACACCGGTTGCTGGCGGTGTCGTCAGGGCTCCCGGGTTCGACCTCGCACTTGCCTTCCGCGTCAGCCCCCGCGCGCGTCTGCTCTACCTCGGCGATTGCGGCGTCCCCGATGCGGCCCGCGCACGCTTCCCACGTTGCCGGGTCGTATGGGCCTTCCAGCACTTCGAACCCCGCATCCGCGGCCCACGCGCGCAGCGTTGCCAGCCGGTGCTCGTATTCCTCGGCGGGATGGATGTTCGAGTTCGCATAGTAAATGGTGATGTCGTGCCCCGCGGCCTTCAACAGGCGCGTCGGCTCGAGCGAGCACGGCCCGCAGCACGCATGCAGCAACAACTTCATTCGCGAACTCCTTTTTCGATGAGCATTTCGCCGTCGGCGCGGCGCTTCCCCTATACTACCACGCAGACAAAAACTATCCCCACCTGCGGCAATCTGCAGAAAGGTATGACATATGGAGAAACGAACCTTCCGCGCCGTCTTCTTCGACCTTGACGGCACGCTGCTGCCCATGGACGTCGACGTCTTCATGAAGAGCTACTTCCGCGCGCTCGGCGGCTACGTTGCGCGCATGGGCATCGACCCCGATCAGTTCATGGTCGGCATGAAGCGCGGCATCACCGCCATGGCCGCCAATGATTCCGGCCATGCGAACGCCGAGTCGTTCTGGCCCGAGTTCCTGGCCTGCATCGATATGCCCGAGGGCGTCACGGCAGACACGCTGCAGGCCGCCATCGGCGACTTCTACGAGAACGAGTTCGGCGAACTGGGCGCCGACGTGAAGCCGAATCCCGCTGCCGCGCGCGCCATCGAGGCGCTTGTCGCCAAGGGCTATCCGCTGGTGCTTGCCACCATGCCGATGTTCCCTCGCCGCGCCGTGGAGTGGCGCTTGCGCTGGGCCGGCATCGACCCGGCGGTGTTCTCGCGCATCACCACGTTCGAGAACTCCACCGCCGTCAAGCCTAAGCCCGACTACTATGCGGAGAACCTTGCCGCTGCGGGCGTTGAAGGCCGTGATGTGCTCATGGTCGGCAACAACACCAAGGAGGACCTGGCCGCATGCCAGCTTGGCTGCGAGGGCTTCCTGGTCACCGATTTCCTGATCGACCCCGTCGGTTTCGAAGTGTTCAGCGTGCGCCACGGGTCTATGGAGAAGTTCGCGGACTGGGTGGAGGCTCTTCCCGAATGCGCCGATCCGGCGCAGGGCATCAGCGACGCCATCGTGCCGGCGGCGGCGCGTGAGCGCGTGCTTGCGGCAAACGGCATCGCCGACGGCCAGGCCGGCGGCGCGAAAACGCTCGAGGAGGCGGGTCGCTCCGGCGGCACCGATTTCGTCATCAACGGGATGGAGGATTAGCCCATGGCCCTGTTCGACTGCACCATCGAGGCCACCAGCGGCCACGCCCGCGCGCTTTCGTACGAAACCGCGCACGGCACCTTCCATACTCCCATGTTCATGCCCGTCGGCACGTCGGCCACGGTCAAGGGCATCACGGTCGATCAGCTTCACCAGCTGAACAGCCAGGTGGTGCTTGCGAACACCTACCACCTGTCCATGCGCCCCGGCGCCGACTTGGTGGAAGAGGCCGGCGGCGTGCACAAGTTTATGAACTACGACGGCCCCATGCTCACCGACTCGGGCGGCTTCCAGGTGTTCTCCCTGGCCGACACGCTCAAGCTCGACGCCGACGGCCTGACCTTCCGCAGCATCTACGACGGAAGCTATGTGCGCTGGACGCCCGAGTCCAACATGCACATCCAAGAACAGATCGGCGCCGACATCGCCATGCAGCTCGATCAGTGCACGCCGTACCCGGCCGAGCGCAGCTTCGTGGCCAACGCCGTGGACCTGTCGGCGAACTGGGCGCGTCGTTGCTTGGCGGCGCACAAGCGCCCCGACCAGACGCTGTTTGGCATCGTGCAGGGCGGCATGGAGCTCGACCTGCGCCTTGAGAGCATCCGCCGCCTGCGCGAGATCGAGGACGAGAGCCTGGCCGCGGGCGGTCGCCGCTTCGGCGGCTTCGGCATCGGCGGCTATTCGGTGGGCGAAGACCACGAGACCATGTTCGAGACGCTCGGCCAGGTGGCACGCGCCCTGCCCGAGGACCGTCCGCGCTACCTGATGGGCGTGGGCAATCCCACCACGCTCGTGCGCGCCGTGCGCGAGGGCGTCGACATGTTCGACTGCGTGCTGCCTACCCGCACCGCGCGCATGGGCACGGCGTTTTCCAGCACGGGCCGCATGAACATGCGCAACGCGAAGTTCACGCGCGACTTCACGCCGCTCGACCATAGCTGCACCTGCCCGACGTGCCAGAACTACACGCGAGCCTATCTGCGCCACTTGGTGAAGCAGAACGAGATGCTCGGCGCCATCCTGCTATCGGTGCACAACCTGCATTTCCTGCTCGACCTCATGCGCCGCGCCCGCGAGGCCGTGCTGGCGGGCGAGTATGAGCAGTTCTACGAGGAATGGATGAACAGCCCGGCGGCGAAGGATTACTAATATAGGACTCGAGCGGATTCCCGCTCCTTGATGCTTTCGCATTCTCCTCGATTGTGGGACAATAAGTAAGTTAGGGTTTATATGGTGGCAATCGCAGCCGCCACGTAAAGGGACGGCCCGGCAGGGCCGTCCTATGGTTTGCAAGGCTAGGAGAAGCTCGCATGGCGAAAGCGCAAAACGCCAAGACCAAGAAGAAGGGTGGCAACGCCAACCGCCGCAACGTATGGCTGTTGGTGCTGACCACCGTCTTGGTGCTGGGGTCCATCTTCATGTTCACCCCTCCGCAGGACAAGATCAACCAGGGCCTGGACATCCAAGGCGGCCTGTCGGTGGTGCTGTCGGCGAAAAGCACCGACGGCGACGCGGTGACTTCCGAAGACATGGAGAAGTCGCGCGCCATCATCGAGCAGCGCGTCAACGCGCTCGGCGCCTCCGAGGCCGTGGTGCAGCTGCAGGGCTCCGACCAGATCCTCGTGCAGATCCCCGGCCTTTCCGATACGGAGACGGCGCTGTCCACCATCGGCAAAACCGGCAAGCTGGAGTTCGCGCGCCTGGATTCGTTCACCGATGAGGACGTCAAAACCAAGATCGAGAACGGGCAGTACGGTTCCAGCGGCACCATCACCGACGACTTCGGCAACAAGCTGCCTTCGGGCAAGACCGAGCATCTGACGGTGGAGGAGGGCACGTACACGCCGCTGATCACCGGCAGCAACATCACGAAGGTCGACATCGGCCGCGCCTCCGAGACCGGCACCGATTACTCGGTCAACGTCTCCCTTGATTCCGAGGGCACGAAGGCGTTTGCCGATGCCACGAAGGACCTGGCCAGCACCAAGGGCAAGATCGTCATCATCCTTGACGGCGAGGTGCAGTCCGCGCCGGCCGTGCAGTCCGAGATCACCGGCGGCCAGGTGTCCATCACCGGCGGTTACGACAAGGAAGCCGCCTCCTCCATGGAGACGGTGCTCGAGTCCGGCTCGCTGCCCGTGAGCTTCGAGTACGCGCAGTCCCAGGTGGTCGGCCCGACGCTGGGTCAGGACGCGCTGACCTCCGGTGTGCTGGTGGCGGCCATCGGCCTTGCGCTGGTCATGCTGTACTTGCTGGTGTTCTACCAGGGCCTAGGCCTGATCACCGCGGCAGCCATGGGCGTGTTCGCCGTGTTGTATCTGGGCATTCTGGCGCTGCTTTCGCACTTCGGGCTGTTCAGCCTGTCCATGGCCGGCATCGCCGGCGTCGTGTTGACCATCGGCATGGCGGCGGACTCGTCCATCCTCACGCTTGAGCGCTTCCGCGAGGAGATCCGCATGGGCCGCAGCGTCCGCGCCGCCTCCGTCACCGGCGTGCGCCACGGCATCCTCACGTCCATCGACGCCGACCTGGTCACCATGGTCTCGGCGCTCACGCTGTTCTTCCTGGCAAGCGCCTCGGTCAAGGGCTTCGGCCTGACGCTGGCGCTCGGCATCATCTGCGACATCGTCATGATGCTGCTGTTCAAGGCGCCCATCATCCGCCTGCTGGCGCCGAAGTGCATCGCCAAGCACCCCGGCTTCTGGGGCGTGAAGGACTGCAAGGAGGCCGCCCCGTACTTCCAGGGCGACAAGCCCGCTTCCTCGCGTCATGACGTGCGCGGCCGCTTCATCAAGCTCGACATCAACCTGCTGGGTTACCGCAAGGTGTTCCTGTCCATTGCGGCTGTGGCAATCGTGTTGGTCGTGGCGCTGGTGGGCGTGCGCGGCGTGAACTTCGGCATCGAGTTCGTGGGCGGCACCTCGGTGACGTTCCATCAGGGCGGCAACGACGTGACCACCGAGCAGGTGCGCTCCGCCTTCGCCGATGCCGGTGAGCCCGACGCCGTGGTGCAGACCACCGACTCCGATGGCCAGGCGGGCTTCCTCGTGCGCACCACCGATACGTCGGCTGAAAGCGCCGCCGCGGCGGCCAACAAGGTTGCCGACCAGTTCGGTTGGGATACGGAAAGCTTCGAGGTGACCACCATCGGCCCGGACTGGGGAACCAGCGTCATCCAGAGCTCCTGCATCGCGTTCTTCGTGTCGCTACTGCTCATCATCGCCTACATCTCGGTGCGCTTCCGCGATCCGAAGATGGGTGTGTCGGCGGTTATCGCCTTGCTGCATGACCTGGTCATCGTGCTCGGGGTCTACGTGCTCGTGGGTCGCGAGGTCACGCCGAACACCATCGCAGCGTTGCTCACCATCCTGGGTTATTCGCTCTACGATACGGTGGTCGTGTTCCATCGCATCAACGAGAACATGAAGGGCGATTCGCCGAAGTGCACGTTCGCCACCATGGCGAACCATTCGGTCAACGAGGTCCTGGTGCGCTCGCTCAACACGTCCATCACCTCGCTTATCCCGGTTGCGGCCATGCTCATCTTCGGCGGCGAGACGCTGCGCGACTTCGCCCTGGCCATGACCGTGGGCCTGGTGTGCGGCTGCTACTCGTCCTATGCCATCGCAACGCCCATTTACGTGATGTGGAAGACGCGCGAGCCGCAGTTCGCGAAGCTGCAGAAGAAGTACGGCACGGACATCCAGCGTTGGTTCCTGAACCGTCTGCCGCAGGCGGCCGCTGCTACCGCTGCCGCCGGCGCGGCCGCTGCGGATGCTGCCAGCCAGGGCGATGCCGGCCAGGACGCACCCGCCGCGGTGCCTGCTGCGACCTCCGCCGCATCGCAGGGCCAGCAGGCTGCGAGCAAGCCCGCTAAGGCGCAAAACCGCTCCAAGAAGAAGCGCAAGAAGGTTCAAGGCTAACGTTAGATAGCTGATTCGGGCCGCTCGGGAACGAGCGGCCCGTTTTGCTATTTGGGATTGTTTGCCGGCGCTTGGCTCCTGGTGCTTCACATCGGGCACCTCGGCGGTTTTGCGCGAATGCGACGCGGGTCAGAATGGAGAAGCGCCGCACTCGCGCTGTACGGGTTTGCGCCTCATCGGTGGCATCAGGCGTCTCGGAACCCGCGCTTAAACGCGGGTGCGCATGAGATTCCTTTTCATGCAAAAAGCCCGGCTCCTGATCGCGTTTTGCGGTCAGGAGCCGGGCTTGATTCGATCGGACTGGCAAGCGTCCGAAGGCAAGCGTCCGAAGGCGTGTGTCGGCTCGTCGGGATTAGAAGCCGAAGTCCAAATCGCTCAGGCGAATTTCGCCGTCGTCCTCGTCTTCTTCCTCTTCATCCTCGCTAAGGCCGTTGTAGCGGGAGATAAGCGCTTCCATCTGCTCCTCAAGGGCGTTGGTGCCCATGAACGCATCGCGGAACAGCCTCATGTCGTCCTCGCTGAAGCTATCGCCGGCGCCTTCCATGATCGCGCCGATGCTGGCCATCTTCTTCACGGCCTCGTCTTCTTCCATGGGCTTCATCTTGTCGGGATCCATCATCGGGAACATGTTCGATCCTCCTTGCACAGGGTACCTGAATGGCGTTTGTCCTGCGATAATGCTCTTCGCAAGCAGGGGTTCGCGCCGTTGTTTCGCTGTCTAGTAGTATAGCAGTCGGATAGATTGCGGGAGGTCATCGAGCGCATCGCAACCTATTGTGATACGCTGAGAAAATCGCGTGAATCCATGCACGCAGGCTATGGAGGAATCGGCTGCAAGCAATGTCGGCCATGTTTGAAGGAGTTGCCATGCGCGAAGGAAGCGCCCCGAATTTCTGCCCGCCCACCGAGGAGGGTATCACCCTCACGTTCCAAGACGAGAATGGCGATCAGATCGACCTTGAGTTCCTTGGTTTGATTCTGCACGAGGGTCGTCGCTACGGCTTCTTCTTCCCGGTCACCGAGGATAGCCCGGCTTGCAGCTCGGGCGAGATCATCCCGCTTGAGGTAACCGAGCTTGACGAGGATGGCCAGCCCGCCGCGTTCGAGTTGGTCGATGATCAGGCTATCGCCCAGGAAGTCTACGAGGACTTCAAGCAGGCTGCCAAGGACCTGTACGACTTTGAATAAGCGCTATCGATTCGTTAAATGATATGCAAAGGGAAGGGCACGGCTCGCAGCCGTGCCCTTCCTTGTTTTTCGTTATATGCAGGTACCGCTACAGCTCGATCGGCTTCCACTCTTCGTGGTTGCAGATCCATGCCTCGGGCTCCTCGACGCTGAAGAACACCAGCGTGGGGTCGTCAGGGCCGTCGTAGCTCTCGCCCAGGCTGCACAGGTGTGCGTAGCCGGCGTAGCGCATGTCGGCGTTCGCCTTGTCCTCAAGACCGGCCTTACCGCGAAGGATCAGCCAGCCATGGCCGGGCCACCAGCTGGATGCCTCGAACTTCTGGTTCTGCTGCAGCTCCTCCCACACGTCCTTGGTGGTGGCGGTGACGAACCAGATCTTGCCGTCCTGCTCGGCGGCGAAGCTGAACGGGCGCACGTGGGGCTGGTCGTTCACGCTGGTGGCCAGGTACCACGCAGGGACGTTCGTCAGATATTGCAGGATGGTCTCGTTGCCGGTCATGTGATCCTCCTAGTCTTGGAACCGGTTGGTTATAGCAAGTAGCCGATGGTTGCGACGCAGCCGGCCAAAACGGCCATGAATGCGGTGGCAGCGCCGTCGCGCGGGGCGAAGCGAAGCGGATGCAGGTGCGTGCGTCCTTCGCCGCCGTGGTAGCAACGTGCGTCCATGGCGGCCGAAAGCGTTTCGGCGTGACGGAACACGCTGGTGAACAAGGGCACCATGAGCGAAGTGAGCATGTGCACGCCGCGCGCGGGGCTGTTCGACAGACGGGCGCCGCGGCTGACCTGAGCGTGGTAGACGACGGCAAGCTCGTTGGCGAACTGCGGCATGAAGCGCAGCGCGATGCCCATGATCATTCCCAGCTCGTGGGCGGGCACGCCGAAGCGGGCGAGGGGCTTGAGCACCCATTCGAACGCCTCGGTCAGGTCGATCGTCATGGTGGTCAGGGTGATCAGGCTCATTCCCAGCATCATGATGGTCAGGCGCGCGCCCATGAACAGGCAGGTTTGCACGCCCGCCTCGCTGATGCGCAGGATGCCCCAGTCAACGAGCACCTGGCCTCCTTGCGTCACGAACAGGTTCAGCACCGCCACGATGATCACGATTGCCATAAGCGGCGCCAACGACCGCGCCGCCTTGCTCGGCGGGATCTGAGCCAGCGCATAGCAAAGCGCCGTGAACGCTGCGCATACCGCCAGGGCCGCCGCGGTTTTCGCGCACAGCAGCACCACGATGAACGCGCAGCCCGCTATGAGCTTCGTGCGCGGGTCGAGCCGATGCACGCAGCTGGTGCCGGAAACGTAGCTGCCGAAGGAAAAGCCCGGGTTCATTCGACCACCTGGCCTTCAGGGCCGGCCGGGGAAGGGGTTGCGCCGCCGTTTCCGCTGCTGCCCGTGCCGCAGGCGGCAGCGATCATACCTGCCAGCTCCTTCTCCGTATACAGTTTCTCTTGCTCAAGGGGCCATCCGCCTGCGCGCAGCGCTTCCGCGAACGCCTGCGGCTCGGTGGTTCCCAGGCCCACTTCCTTGAGCTTGCGCGCGTGCAGGAACAGGCGCTCGGGAGCGCCGACGCCCAGCAGGCGGCCTTCGTTCATGACAGCCACGCGGTCGCACATGGCGGCAAGGTCGTCCATGCAGTGCGACACCATGACCACGGTGAGGCCCTGGTCGTGCAAACGCGCGATCATCTGCAAAAACGAGCGCTTGCTGGCGGGGTCCAGGCCTGCCGCCGGCTCATCGAGCACGAGCACCTGCGGGTCCATGGCAAGCACGCCGGCGAATGCCACGCGGCGCTGCTGGCCGCCCGAAAGCTCGAACGGGCTCTTCTCGGCCAGCTCGTCGAAGGAAAGCCCCACGCGATCGAGCGAGCTGCGCACGAGCGCATCAACCTCTTCGCCCGAAAGCCCCAGGTTGCGCGGCCCGAAGGCGACGTCCTTGTATACGGTTTCGGCGAACAGCTGGTGCTCGGGATACTGGAACACCACGCCGATCGATCCGCGCACCTTCGACTCGGCGCCCTTCGAGGCGATGTCGGTGCCGTCGATGAGCACGCGCCCCGAGGTGGGTTTCAAGATGCCGTTCATGTGCTGGATGAGCGTCGATTTGCCGCTGCCGGTGTGCCCGGCAACGCCGAGGAATTCGCCGCGGCGCACCTGTAGCGAGACGTCGCGCACGGCCCACAGGCTATCGGGGCTGTTGCCCCATTTCGCCTGGCGGGCTGCAGGGGCCTGCTTGCGCTTGCGTTGTCGTTTCGCCTCTGCCGCGTCGTAGGTGAAGCTGACGTCTTGGAATTCGATGAGCGCCGGGGTATCGGCGTCGCCCTCGCAAATGGGGAAATCGACGTCGGCGTCTGCCACATCGGGCGCTGCCGCGTTAGCGTCGGCGGTGGTGCAAACGCCGACGGCCTTGCCGAGCGCCAGGACCTCGCGCGCCAGCTTCCGTGCGTCCACGGTGGGCTGCACGGCCATGCCTGCATCGCGCAGATCCAGCGACAAGCGGGCTGCGAACGGCACGTCAAGGTTCAGATGCGTCAGCGCACGCGCCTGAACGAGCACCTCATCGGGCGTGCCTTCGAGTGCCACATGCCCGCGCTCCATGACCACCACGCGGTCGGCCTGCGCCGCCTCTTCCATATAATGCGTGATCATCACGATGGTCATCCCGCGCTCGTGCAGCTCATGGCACACGCGCATAAGGCCTGCTCGGCCGCGGGGGTCGAGCATGGCCGAAGCCTCGTCGAGCACGAGTACCGCAGGGTTCATGGCAAGCACGCCGGCGATGGCCACGCGCTGCTTCTGACCGCCGGATAGGGCGTGCGTCTCATGGCGCTCGAAGCCCGAAAGCCCTACGTCCTCAAGCGCCTGCGTCACGCGTTCGCGCAGCTCATCGGTGGGGACGCCCAGATTCTCGGGGCCGAAGGCCACATCGTCTTCCACGAGCGAGGCCACCAGCTGGTCGTCGGGATTTTGGAACACCATGCCCACCGTCTCGCGGATGCGGTACGTGCAGTCGGCGTCCGCGGTGGGCATGTCCTGCACCTTCACGGTGCCCTCGTCGGGGATGAGCAGGGCGTTCAAATGTTTGGCCAGCGTCGACTTGCCGCTGCCGTTGCCGCCTAAGATGCACAGGAATTCGCCCTTGCGCACGTGCAGGCTCACGCCGTCAAGGGCGAAGTTCGCGCCGTCGTAGGTGAAGCGGACGTTTTGAACATCTATCATGATTCGCGTTACGATCCTTTCATGAATCGGCGAATTACGTTGCGTTTTGCGGGATGCGAACCGGAGTCGGAGCGAGCCTCAAGCGGGGTAGCCCCAGTAGACCGGCGCGTCAATCCGGGCTGCAGCCCTTCGCCCGGCTTCGGGCGCTCTTTCTTGCGAAAGGGGGCTACCGCGCCGATTTCCGCATCCCCCGTTATACGGTCCCGCCGGCAAGCGGGGCGCTCCTGCTTGCCGGCGGGACCGTGCCGCGCTGGGGCGGCACGGTTGGAGACACGTGTGTTTAGCGACCCTTGACCTGGTCCTTCTTCGGGGTGATCAGGTTGGAGACGGCCTTGTACACCAGCAGGGTCAGCGCGCTGTTCAGCACGGTCTTGATCAGGTTGAACGGGAGCACTGCGGGCAGGATGAGCGGCATGATGACGTCGGCGCTGCCGTACCAGAACCACACGCCGATCGTCAGGTTCGCGGCGACGGCGCCGATGGTGGCGATCACACAGCCGACCAGCAGGCCGATGATGGCGCCGGCGAACGTGTGCTTATGGGCGTAGATGGCGGCGGCGGGCACCACAAAGAACAGCGTGGCGCAGATGTTCATGAGGCCGCCCACCCATTCGCCGAGCATCAGGCTGTGGATGATGGCGGCGACGGCGCCCACGGCGAAGCCGGCACTCGGGCCGAAGGCGAAGCCGCACACCATGGCGGGCATGAGCGAGGGGTCGTAGGTCAAAAACGGCGCTGCGGGCAGGATGGGGATCTGCACGAACGACAGCAGCGCGGCGATGGCGCACATAAGGGCCATGGTGACCAGCTGACGCGTCGACCAACGGTTTGTGTTCTTGATGGTTGCGTTTGCGGCGGTTGCCTGAGACATGGTTGAACCTTCTTCCCGCGAAGCCTTCTTCCCACGGGTTTTGCTCTCAAGCTTCGCGAAAAAGAGACAAGCCCGTATGAATTCCTTCCATACGGGCTTGTATTCGCTCAACAACTTCCCGCCCGGCAATGCTGCGCCGTGCGGTGCGTTTCGCGAACTCTGCCTCTTCCATCCGGACTTTGACCGTTGGTCCTGGAGTTGCACCAGGTCAGCCTTGCGTGCATGCAGCTTGCCGCCGCTTGACGCACAGGGTCGCGGACTTCCGGCTTGGCTGCGGCTTGCCGCCGCGCGTATCCGGTTACCGCCAGTGAGGATTTTCACCTCGCCCTGAAACAGAATTCAATGGCACCTAGTTTAGCTGCGCCGCCATGGCTTCGCAACCGTTTGGACTATGGATGTTTTCCGCGTTTTGGGGGCCGACATATGGCGAACGGTTATAGGAAGCCGTTGTCGGATGGCTTGCTTTCCTGCCAAAGCGCTGCGCAATACGCTTTTTCGCCGAGACTTTAGCCGCCTGGGGCGAAGGCGGCTCTATAATAAGCCGTTCGCGTCCCTGAAGGGATTCATCTTTAAGGCTACGAGGTTTTGCATGAACTACATCGAAGTGCTCGACAGCATAGACGCCGCCGTTTGGGGGCCGCCTATGATCATCTTGCTGTTGGGTTGCCATATCTACACCACCATCCGCACCAAGGGCATCCAGCGCAAACTGCCCTTGGCCCTCAAGCTTTCCATCACGAAGGACAACGGCGCTCAGGGCGACGTCAGCAACTTCGGCGCCATGGCCACCTCGCTTGCCTCCACGCTGGGAACGGGCTCCATCGTCGGCGTGGCCACGGCGGTGCTCTCCGGCGGCCCGGGCGCGGTGCTGTGGATGTGGCTTACCGGCATCCTGGGCATGGCAACGAAGTACACCGAGGTCTACGCGGCAATGAAGTACCGCGTAAAGGATCGCCAGGGCCACATGATGGGCGGCGCCATGCATGTGTGGGAGCAGCGCTACAAGCGTCCCGACGGCACCGTGCCGTGGTGGGCGAAGTTCATGGCCATCTGGTTCGCCGTCATGGCGTGCCTCACCATCTTCGGAGTCGGGTCGGCTGTGCAGACCAGCGCCATCACCTCGGTTGCGCAGGCCAACTTCGGCGTGGAGCCCTGGATCGTCGCCGCCATCGTGTGCGGTAGCGCCCTGCTCATCATCATGGGCGGCTTGGGGACCATCTCCAACATTTGCGAGAAGCTCGTGCCCATCATGGGCGTCGCGTACATCTTGGGCTGCGCCTATATCCTCGTTTGCAACTGGGCGTTCATCGGCGAGTCGTTCAGGTTGATCTTCGAATGCGCCTTCACCCCTCGCGCGGCCTTCGGCGGTGCGGTGGGAAGCGGCATCATCGTGGCACTGCAGTTCGGCTGCGCGCGCGGCCTGTTCTCCAACGAGGCGGGCTTGGGTACGGCTCCGCTCATCAGCGCCGCCGCCGAGTCGAAGAACCCCGCGCGCCAGGCGCTCGTGTCCATGACCGGCCCGTTTTGGTGCACGGTGGTCATCTGCTTCGTGACCGCTTTGGTCATCGTCTCATCGCTGTGCGCCCACCCCACGCTCATCCAGGATGCCGGCGTCACCAACGGCGCCACGCTTGCCAACGCCGTGTTCGCCACTATCCCCTACGTGGGCGCGCCGATCCTCATGCTGGGCATCCTGTGCTTCGCTTATTCCACCATCATCGGGTGGAGCTACTACGGCGAACGCGTCACCCTGTACCTGTTCGGCCGCCGCTGGGTGCCGCTGTACCTGGGCTTCTACATCTGCATGGGCTTTTTGGGCGGCGTGGGCGTCGGCGACGTGGCCTGGACGGCCACCGATATCTCCAACGCGCTCATGGCGTTGCCCAACATCCTCATGGTGCTGCTGTGCGCCGGCATGGTGGGCAAGGAGACGCAGCATTACGTCTACGACGGCAACATCGACGAGGAGCTGCGTGCGGACATCCACGAGCTGCCCGAGAAAAGCGTCTTCACCCGCAAGAAGGCGTAGGAACGCGAACTTGTAGCGCGTGAGCAGGGGATGGGCCCCTGTTCGTGTTGGGAATGCCTTGCAAGCCGGTCGCTTTTGCGGCTGGCTTGTTGCTTTCAGGGGCTTTTTGCGGTGTCCGTCGCGAACAGGGGACACGCGAACATGTGCGCTTGCTGTTCGGGGAGCGCTTTGCAGGTCGAATAGGGAAGGAAGCGGAGCGGTTGCCTCTTCGGCGAGCCTGTGAACAGGGGACAGGCACCCGTCCACGTTAGCGCCGAGTGTTCAATGCGGGCATCCCTTGAAGCGCAGGCTTGCCCAGCGCCGGCGTGTGGCCTTCGCCTTATAATGGCGGGTATGGAAACTATCGCAATCATAGGCGGCGGCGCATCGGGCCTGATGGCGGCTGTGGAGGCATCGCTTGCGCTGCGCCAAGCGGGCGCTGTGGCGCACGTGGCCCTGTTCGAGGCCGACCCCGAGCGCACCGGCCGCTCCATCTTGGCAACCGGCAACGGCCGCTGCAACATCTCAAACGCCTGCATCAGCGCTGATGCGTATCGCAATCAGGCTTTTGTGGAGCAGGCGCTTATGCATCTGCAACGCGCCTACGTCGCGGAACGTGGCAAAACCAGCATGCGAACTCTTGAGGCGAATCCCGCGCTTGAACGTTTCGCCGATATGGGCCTCGTGACGCGCGAGGAGTCCGAAGGTCGGTTATATCCCATGGCGAACAAAGCCACCAGCGTGCTGGATGTGCTGCGCTCCACTGCCGCCGAGCTGGGCGTCGATGTGCAAACTGATAAGCGTGCCCTGCGCGTTGACGCGCCCGCCCCAGACGGCGCGGGTTGCTTCAACATCCGCTTCGCCGACAAGACGATTGCGCATGCGGCGGCGGTCATCGTGGCCGTCGGCGGGTGTGCGGCAAGCGGCATCGAGCTGCCGAAGCCGCTGATTTGCTCGGACATGCAGCCAGTGCTGGGGCCTTTGCGCGTCGATGCGCAAAGCGCGAAGCTTACGCGGCAGCTTAACAACATCCGCGTGCGCGGGACCGTGCATCTCGAGCGCGGCGGGCAGCGTATTGCAAGTGAGCGCGGTGAGCTGCTGTTCCGCGACTACGGGGTCTCCGGCGTGTCGGTGTTCAACCTGTCGCGATTTGCGCAACCCGGCGACGACTTGGTCGTCGACTTCCTGCCTGACATCCCTCCGCAGGACATGGAGCGCTTCATGATGACGCGTCGCAAGAGGATGCAGAAGCTGCTGGGCGGTCCGCTTACGCTCGATCGCTTCCTTGAGGGCTTGCTGCTGCCTGCGGTGTCCGTCGCTGCCCTCCGCAAGGCAGGCTTGCGGACCGGTGACCGGTTTACACAAGAGATGGTTCCCCAGCTTTGCAACATGCTCAAAGGAATGCGTCTGACGGTTGAGGGCATCGGCGATGAGCGTCAGTGCCAGGTACGCCGCGGCGGCTTCCCTGTGGAGCGGTTCAGCCCCGCAACCTGCGAGGCGCTTGACGTGCCGGGCCTGTTCGTCACGGGCGAGGCGCTCGACATCGATGCGCCCTGCGGTGGCTTTAACCTGCATTGGGCCTGGTCAAGCGGCATGCTCGCCGGCCGTGCTGCAGCTGATCGCATAGCAGGCGGGGAAGGCGTTGAGGGCGGCTGCCCTTGCGTGGGCGCAAAATCGCGCCCGATCGGCAAACGGTCACCGTCTTACACCGGTACCTCGCACCCTTCCTCAAGCCGTGATTCCCGCTCGCAGGTTGCGTCATGCTCCGGTGGTTCGCATGCTCCCGCTAGCGCTGGCGCCCGCCGCTCCTCTTCTCGCGCGGGAAAACCGCACCCCTCGCACAGGGGCGAACGCGGCAAATCCCACAACCAACGCGGTGGGGACGCCGCTCGTAATGCCCGTCATCGTAATCGATAGCTCGGAGGAAACCATGCTTGAGATCTCAAACCTCGCCCTTCCGCTCGATGCCGGGCTCGAAGGCAAGCAAGCTGAAAAGCTCGTGCGCCGCGCCGCGGCCCGAGCACTCAACATCCCGCCGAGCGATATAACCGAGATCCGCTTGCTCAAGCGCAGCGTCGACGCGCGCAAAAAGCACGACGTCCACTTCGTCGCAACGCTTGCCATCGAACTGACTGGCGGCGCCAAGGCCGAAGCTGCGGCCATCGAGGCCGCCGCGCTCCGAAAAGGCGCCGCGAACGTGAAGGCGCATCGCCCCTACGAGCCGCTGCAGGTTCCGCAAGTCGGCGCTTCGCGCCAGGCGCAGGACGAACCCCGCCCCATCGTGGTGGGCACCGGCCCGGCCGGCCTGTTTTGCGCGCTCTACCTGGCGCGCGCCGGTTTGCGCCCGCTTGTGATCGAGCGCGGCGCGGCGGTCGACGAGCGCATGGCGGCGGTCGACGCCTTCAACGCCGGCGAGCCGCTCGATCCGCACACCAATATCCAGTACGGCGAAGGCGGGGCGGGAACGTTCTCGGATGGCAAGCTGACCACGAACATCAAAAGCCCCTGGGCGCAGCACGTCCTGCATCTGTTCGTGGAAGCGGGCGCGCCCGAGGAGATCCTGTGGCAGGCAAAACCCCACATCGGCACCGACCTGCTCGTAGATATCGTGCGCAACATCCGCAAGCAGATCGAGCAAGCCGGCGGCGAAGTGCACTTCAACACCCAGCTCACAGCCCTGCATTTCGAAAACGGCCGCCTAACCCAAGCCGAAATCACCAGATTTGCCACCCAATCCGAACCCGTCACCGAGCTGGTTCCCGCAAGCCGCGTGGTGCTGGCGTGCGGTCATTCTGCCCGCGACACGTTCGAGCTCGTGCGCGACGCGGGCGTGCGCATGGAGCAGAAGCCGTTCTCCGTGGGCGTGCGCATCGAGCACCCCCAGCAGCTCATCAACCGCTCGCAGTACGGGAAGGCCGCCAACCATCCGGCGCTCGGCGCCGCCGACTACAAGCTGTCGATGCATTTGCGCCCGCAAAAAGGCGAAGAGCAGGGCCGTGGCGTGTACACGTTCTGCATGTGCCCAGGTGGGGAAGTGGTGTGTGCCGCCAGCGAGCCGGAAGGCGTGGTGGTCAACGGCATGAGCCGCTTCGCGCGCGACGGGCAAAACGCCAACAGCGCGCTGCTGGTCGGCGTGGGCCCCGAGGATTTCGACGGCGAAGATCCGCTTGCGGGTATCAATCTGCAGCGCGAGATGGAGCAGGCTGCCTACCGAACCGCTGTTGCCGCCGCCGGCGAACCGTATCAGGCGCCTGCGCAAACCGTCGGCGACTTCCTGGCGCATCGCGCCGGCGGCCCGAGCAAGCAGGTGAAGCCCACCTACGCGCGCGGCGTCGCATGGTGCAACCTGCATGAGTGCCTTCCCCCGTTCGTGGCGCGCGCCATGGAGCAGGCCCTTCCGCAACTCGACCGCCGCCTGCACGGCTTCGCTGATCCGCAGGCGGTGCTCACCGGCGTGGAAACCCGCAGCTCAAGCCCCGTCCGCATCGTGCGCGGCAAGAACATGCAGGCGCAGCTGGCCGCAGCGTCCGTTTCGGACTGCGTGCAGGACGAAGTCTTGAGCACAGCGCAGCTGGTCCCGGCGCCCGCTTCGAGCGGTACGCAGGACCAGGCCCGCGCCAAGACTCAGGCGGCCCCGGAATCCTCAGCAGCCGCCAACAGGCAATCCGCCGACGTTGCCGCTCTCGAGCCCGAAACCGGCCTCTACCCCTGCGGCGAAGGCGCGGGCTATGCAGGCGGCATTATGTCTGCAGCCTGCGACGGCCTGCGCGTAGCCAGCGCCCTGGTGGAAGGCTTGCAACGCAAATAGGGAAGCTGCCATAAAAGCTGGCTCAGAACCAGCTGCTTATTCGCCCAGCTCAGCGGCCCAATCGAAATCGATCGGCGGCGCAGTTGGCTCCTCAGCCGTTTCGCCGCCGTTCGCGCCCTCGCCGCTCCGGCCGTCCCATTGGCACTCCCGCATGTCGACGCGCCCGTCGTCCAAGAACGTCACGCCCTCCGCAGTAAGCCTTGCCCGTTGTTCGTCGGGCCCGCCGAACGCGAAGCCCGGTGCAAGCGAGCCATCCTTGAACACCACGCGGTGGCAAGGAATCCCCGTTTGAGCCGCGCAATCCCACGGGTCGGGATTCCCGTGCATGGCATACCCGACGAATCGCGCCTTGCGAGGCTGACCGATCAGCCGTGCCACCTGCCCATACGAAACAACCTTCCCGCGCGGCACTCGCCGCACCGTCTCATACACCTTGTCGTTGAATTCGCCCATGCTTTGCCTTCCGATCAAGCGCTGCTGCCGCATCGTCTGTTCCCGCACGATTATAGGCAGTGAGTCAAGTCGACCGCGCAAATCCTCCATCGTGCAGCCATGTGCGACTCCTTACCGCCCCCTGTCGAAAGCTCGGCTAATTCCAGCTCAGACGTGGTAAAATCACATATTCGAAAATTGGCACAGATGGTTGCGCCGGGCACGGCGCGAGCGACTGGGGAAAGGACTTGGCCGCTTGGGGGAATGCGGGTGCGAATCCCGCGCTCTACCAGGAACCGTATACGCTGATGAACGGGTTGGCGGCTTGGCTTTTGCGCAGGCTCACCGACAAGCACCGCCGCAGGCATGCGGGCCGTTCAGATGAGGCGAAGTCGGAATGCCCATCCATCGCACGAAGCCCTGGAAGAGAGGTTCCGATGACCATCGGCGAATCGTCCGAACGCGCGCAAAGCGTCGGGCAAACCTGCGGCCAAGCAGGCTCGTCCGCGCCCTCTGGTGTGAAGACCGCAGCACAGCGGTCTGCGACATCACCTATTCGGCGCATGTTCTCAACATTCTTAGCAGTAACGCTTGCGGTGTCCATGACGCCCTCTGCGGCGCTTGCCGAAACGCAGGATGCAGCGGTATCCAGCGCGCAGGAGCAGTCGCAGGAGCTTGATGGCGCTCTGGCGCAAGATCGAAACGCGGAAAGCCCCGAGTCCGTTGCTTCGTCTGCGCCCGGTCAGACCGCATCCGGTTCCCCCGACGCGGCGGCATCCGATTCCGAGCAAGCCGCCTCCGCCCAGCCCGAAACGCCTGCGGCATCCGCCAAGCCTGAAGCCGCACAAGCAAGCGTTTCCGCAGATGAGAACCTTGCCGACACGTTATCTGATGGCGATGGTGCTGCAGCTCAGGCTGACGCAACCCTGTCTTCAAGCGCGAAGGTCTATATCCAGGACGCTAAGGACAAGGACAATAGCTACTCCACGAAGTCGGGTTCCCTTTCCGCGGGCGATACCCTGTGGGCAAATGTCTATGACGAAGAGGACTGGGAGGAATACTCCGTTTCCAACCCCGGCACGTGGACGTATGCCTGGATGGCCGGCACCAAGAACTCGGCGTCGATTTCCGACTACACCGAGCTGGTCGGGCAGTCGCAAAGCCTTACCGTCACGTCCGAAATGGCCGGCAAATACTTCATCTGCAAGGTAACGGCTGATGGCAAGGACTACTACGGTCCAGCGAAAAGTTACGGATCGGGCGTGAACGCCAATGAGATCCCCGGTCCCGTCTTGTCCGCCGGTCAGGCGCAGCTCTACAAGGTAACGCTCAGCTCCAGCGCCCCTGCCGTTGGCGATACGCTTGCTGCTACCGCCTTCACCAGCTATTCCACACAGGTGACTGATGACATCGACGTTTCCTATACTTGGAGTTATTCCGACTCGAAATACGGGACGTTCGCGGTTATTGAAGGCCAAACGGCTAGCACCCTTGCGCTAACGCCCGAATACCAGGGCAAATACATCAAGGTAACGGCAAGCGCAGGCGTGAACGAGCAGTCCGCCACCACCTCCGAAGCCGTTATGTCTGCCGGTGCCGTTAAGCTGGCGGGTGTGGAGCTGAAGGTTTCCTCCACCGAGATCGGTGCAACGCTTACGGCGAAGGCATACACCGGTTCAAGCTATAGCCCTATGTACGTCGACGACTCAAAAGTCACGTATACGTGGAAGAAGTACAAGGGAACCTCTGCCCCCTCATACTCGGCAACATGGGAAACCATCGAAGGCCAGAACAGCAACACCCTTTCCGTCGATGACGGCCTGGAAGGATGCTACGTAACCGTGTCCGCCAACGCCGGTGCGAACGATGTTGCGTACGGCGGTTACTCCACCAGCTATGTGGGGCCCTTCAAGCAGGCCGGTGCCGTTGACATCTACAGCGCTCTCCTTGCCCCTGCCGGTTCCGAATCCGGCTCCTACGTCTATTGCGTGGGCGACACGGTTAGGGCGCTTGCCAAGGAGAAGGGCGCGTCTTCGTTCATCGAAGCCTCCAAGCTGAACTACCAATGGCAACAGAGCGACTCGAAAAACGGGTCCTATACGGATATTCCCGGCGAAACGCAGGAAACGCTCGCGCTGACCGATGCACTTCAGGGCAAATACATCAAATGCGTCGTTTCCTCGAAGATCGGCAGCAGCAAATACACCACGCGCGCTACGAGCGTCATCGCTGCCGCCGGTTCCATCAACGTCACCAAGGTGCAGTTCGAGGGCTCTACCGGCAAAATCAATGTCGGCGACACCCTTACGGCAACCGCAGCGACTGCGTCTGGCGATGTGTTCGACAACGCCCGCGTCGTATGGTCCTGGTACTACGGCGATAGCTCGAACTCCTGCAACAACAAGATCGAAGGCGTGCAAGGCAACACTTTCACGGTGACGGACGCCTACTTGGGCAAATACATCCAGGTCCGCGCTGACGGCGGTTTCGGCGAAGCGAAGGCAACCCGTGGTCCCGTGGTCGAAGCAGGCGCGGTGACGCTTCATCATGTCGAAGTCACTGGCTCGGCAAAGGTGGGCGCCGTGCTCACGGCTGCGGCTTACACCAGCAGCTATTCGAAGGTTTCCCAAACTGATAAGGTTCATTATCAGTGGCAGTACGCTGACTCCAAGACCACGTCCGATTCCGACTTCAAGGATATCCAGGATGCGGCCGACCAGCCCACGTACACGGTCTCCGATGCCATGGTGGGCAAGTTCATCCGCGTGAAGGCCATCAGCGACGGCGCGGTGGTCAGCACGCAAAAGCCCTCTTCTTATGGCAGCGGCATCACGTCCGTCAACCCTATCGGCCCCGTTACCATTGCGGGCCAGTACACGCTTTCCTCCGTTGAAATCAAGGACGTGTCGACCGCTATCTTGCAGGTTGGCCGCACCGTCACGCCGCAGGCGAAGGTTTCAAGCGGCTATTACAACGAAAACGCGCCCGATGACGCCAAGCTTACCTATGCCTGGTACGCCAAAGGCGAAGAAGATGCCGATTGGCAGCAGGTCACGGCCGGCGTTTCTTCCGACGGCAGGCTGACCATAGGCGCTTCGCTTGTGGGCAAATCACTTAAAGTCGCGGCGTATTCCCTGGACAACACGGTCGAATGGGTGTCGGGCACCACGGTTACCGCAGCGGGCGAGTACAATCTGTTGCGCGTGATCACCACGCCGCAGGCCATCAGCTCCACCACCCATCTCGTCACCGGCGACGCCGTGACGGCCGAGGCTCAGTCCAAGCGAGCCGATTCGAACACCATCAACGGCGTGAAGGTCGACGATGGCGTCGCCTTCTCGTGGTTTGCCGCCGATACGGCCGACGGGCAGTTCACCCAGCTCGAAGGCGTGGAAGGCGCAAACATCACCGTGCCCGTCGCAGCTGCCGGCAAGTACCTGAAGGTTGTCGCGACAAGCGGTTCCTCCCACGTGGAAACCGTGTTCGCCAACAAGGTCATCGATCGCGATTCGGTTGATGCGGTGGTGCAGAAGCTGTCCGATAAAAACGTCAAGCCTGCGCCCGTATACGGAAATGACACCAACCTCAACAGCGTGCTTGAGGCGAAGATCGCCGAGCTGGGCTTCCAGGGCGTTACCGTCAAGGTGGACTCCGTCCAGTTCGTCTCCACGAGCGACAAGGCGACGGTCGGCATTTCCGCCGCCGATGACGACACCAACGGCAACATCACGTTCTTCGACATGGACCCGAACGAGTATTCGGGCTACAACTTCGATGGCCTGCGCACGGCAACGGTCTCGTTCACCCTTTCCAAGGATGGCGAAACCGCCAGTTATGCTCCGGGCAGCGTCCTTATTCCCTGGAACGAGGACATGCTTCAGCAGCGCCTGGATAACGTTGCCCAGCAGCTGACCATCGGCTATTCCAACGGCGACAACGCCGACGCCGTTACCGGCAAGGTCACACTTCCGTATCGTGCCGGCTCCGCCAATAAATACGAGGTCACGTGGGAAAGCTCCAGCGACCAGGTGAAGATCAGCGGTTACGGGTGGAGCGATTATGCCGGCGCCGTCACGCGCACCGCGTCGGACCGTCAGGTCACGCTGACCGCAACCGTCAAGCTGCTCAGCAACGCCGGCGGCGATAGCACCAGCGTTACGGGCGCCCACGCCTTCGATATCACGGTCAAGGGCGACCCGGACAAGGTTGCTGCCGAAAAGGCCGCTCTGCAAAAGAAGGTTGATGCCGGCTTCACGTACGATAACGTGAAGTATTCCGGCGGAAGCTCCGTTGCCGACAAGGACGGGCTTTCCGATGATCTGCAGATGCCCACCACGCGCGCGCTCGATGTGGACGGCAAATACTACAAGATCGAATATTCCGCCAGCACCGACCATGTCTCGTTCAATGGTTACAAGGGCACGGTTTACCAGCCGCAGCCGGGGGAATCTGCGGCGGCAACCGGCATCACGTTGACGGTTACCGACAAGTCGAACCCCGAGATTACGGCAAGCAAAACGCTTGATTACAAGGTCAAGCCGCTTGACCAGGCAAACGTGGACGCCGAGCTTGCCCTTATGGAGCAGGCAAAGGCGGGCTACGCCGCCGCCATCCTGAACGGCCAAGACGCCAAGGCCGTTACGGGCAATCTGCATGCGTTCCAGAAGGCCTATCTCGATGCCGACGGCAACCTGGCTTGGAGCTACGATCGCAGCACCACCGACGCAACTGCGCTGGGCATCGTGCCGGTGGATCTGCCGGGCTACGACAGCATGGGCACGCAGGGCTGGCGCACGTTCAAGTCCAGCAACCAGGCCGTCGTCTCCCACGAGAACCTGCGGGTCACGCAGCCTGAATACAACACGAAGATCACCATTACCTCGAGCCTGTCCAGCCAGAAGTACGCCCGCTATGCCGAGCATTTCCCCGATAATCAGACCTATGCGAAGCTGGCGAACCAGGAAGTCACGGCGACCATCACGGTCACCGGCACCAGCGGCATAGTGAATCCGCAGGTCAGCGCTACGTGCTCTGTTATCGGCGCTGATGCGCAGGGCAATCGGCAAACATGGGCTGCTGCGCAGAGCTTTACGCTCGCAAACGGCGCCACCGCGGCCGATCTGTCCGAGGAGCTGTTCCGCCAAACCGGATTGAAAGCGGACTACAACCCCAATGGCAGCTGGGGTTGGGCTCTCAACACTATCGCTTCGCCGTTCGATAAGGGCCTCACGCTTGGCTGGGATTCGAAGACCGGCAAATACTGGCAGCTGTTCATCAACGGCAAGGCCTCTTCGGTCGGCGCGGGCGGTTACGTCCTCGAAGAGGGCGACAGCATTCAATGGGCCTACAGCGCCTATGGCGAATCGGCGCCTACGGATGCCCTTTCGGTGTCGTGTGAGGTTGTTGGCCAGGACGCTGACGGAAACCAGCAGATCTGGGCACAGCCGACCACCATCGATGTGTCCGACGGGTCCACTGCGGCAGATTTGACGCGCGCCCTGTTCAAACAGGCGGGCTTGGTGGCCGATATCCAAGATTCGGCATACGGCTTCTATCTCAGCACCATTACCTCGCCGTTCGATAAGGGCCTCACGCTCGGCTATGACCAGAAAACCAACAAATACTGGCAGCTGTTCATCAATGGCGAATATGCGAACGTCGGTGCCGATGGCTGCGTTCTTCATGCCGGCGACAAGGTCAGCTGGGTCTACGGCTCCAATGGCACCATGCCCGGGCAGATGAACGTCACGGTCGAGGTTATCGGTCGGGACAGCAACGGCAAGGCCGAACGCTGGGCGCAGCGTTCGCGCAACGAGCTGGCAACCGCATCCTTTGACGATATCTGCTTGAGCTTCTTTAAAGAGTGCGAGCTTGATTGTGAGCTATTCGAACAGGGTTCTGTTTGGGATCTCATTTCCATAACCTCGCCATCTGGCGTTACGCTCAAAGGTGGATGGAATTGCCTGATCAACGGGAAGGCCATCAACAGCGCAGCTGGGCTTACGCTCAAATCCGGCGACACCATTTCCTGGGTGCATGGAACGAACGTGCTTCCGAACCTCGACGAGGTGACGATCGACCCCTCCGCGCCTCGCCCCGATTGGAAGGCGGATTGGGCTGGCGACCAGTCTCGTCCCACCACAGCGGCAACTCCGACCGACTATATGAAGTCGGACTGGACGCTCGACTACAAGCAATACTCCAGCGCGCAATACGCCAACGCCAGCGAGCCCGTCATCGTAAACGGTTTCGTGTACCTTGCCGTAAACAACCGCTTGCTCAAGATCGATTCGTCTACGGGCGAAGTGGTCGCGCAGGCTAACCTCGTCTCCTCCATCGGCTACACCACGCGCCCCGTTTACGCTCAGGGCGTGATCATGGTCCCGCTTGACGGCGGTGCCGTGCAGGCTCTTACGGCCGACAACCTGACTACTGTGTGGGCCACCGACAAGCTCAGCGATTCGGCACAGTCTAACTCCGCGATCACGGTTAACGGCAACTATGCGTATGTGGGCACGTGCGATGTGGATTTCGCCGCCGGTACCTACGACAATGGCTTCCTCACCTGCATCAATATCCTTACGGGTGCAGTGGTGTGGCAGCATAACAATGCCAACGAAGGATATTACTGGGGCGGCGCCGTTAACGTCGGCGGCTACACGGTCGTGGCAACCAGCGCCGGTACCGTCGAGGCGCTGAGCGGTGCAGGTTCCGTTATCAGCACGGTTTCCCTTGGCGCGTTGGTGAATTCCTCGTGCGTGGCGTCGGCTGACGGCAAAACCCTGTACGTGATGTCCCGCGATGGCAAGCTGCATGTGCTTGCGATCGACGAACAGGGCTCTCTTAAGGAAACCAAGGTCGTCGACCTGGGTCTTTCCGGATGCGCGAGCATGCCTACCGTCAACGGCAGCACCATGTATGTCGGCGGCGAGGTGGAAAGCGGCGCCGCGGCGCTTGCGATCGTCGATCTGAAGAGCTTGGAGTCCACGCTCGTCACCCAAGCTGATGGTGCTCTGCTGCCTGGGGTCAAGGGGTATGGCGGAATCAAGGCGGCACCGCTCGTGTCCACGCAAAATGGCGAAACGTACGTGTACTTCACGGTGAACTATGGCGAATCCAGCGACTGGGTGAACTACACCTCGGGCGGCGGCGTGTATCGCTATAAGGTCGGCGACACGCAGGCCACGTTGGCGTACGATGCCAAGGGCTTCAACAACTATTGCGACTCCCCGGTCATCTGCGATGTCGAGGGCAGCCTGTACTACATCAACGACTCCGGCACGCTGTTCAAGCTGGCCGGCGGCGGCGTGAAGCCTTCGCCCGCGCCCGATCCTGCTCCCGCGCCTCAGCCTGGCCCTGCACCGCAGCCTAATCCCAACCCAGATCCGGCTCCCGGTTCCGATCTCGGCACGCAGCCGACGATTGCCGGGTTGGTCGCGCCTGCATCCCTGCCTGTTACTGCGGGCGGTGCTGCGCAGCAGACCGATAGCGTGTCGGCAAGCGTTTCGGCACGCCAGGAGGTGTCCTCTTCCGCGAATGCTAATAGCGCTACGGAGCAACATGCTGCCACTGCCGGCAGCTCTGATTCCTCCGACAATGCCGAAAACGACAATGGCTCTCGCGGTCCCATTTGGCCCTATGCGGTCCTCGGCTTGGGCGTTGCGGGTATCGTCGGTGCGGGTGTCTGGTGGCTGCTTGCCAAACGTCGCCAGAGCGGCATCAAGTAGGAGGCTGCCATGTCCGAGAACATTAACGAAGCTGCTCATGATGAAACGGCTGCGGCGG
>OKVV01000408.1_pt1 | contig 26975 bp, 15 predicted proteins | sample 1606871 | NCBI WGS metagenome assembly OKVV01 (sample SAMN03281011, study PRJEB24777) | human gut metagenome | isolation source: fecal sample PR176 from 1 month old male Indian infant, caesarean delivered... | place: Singapore | collected 2006-01-13
GGGAACCAGGTAAACAGCAGTAAAAACAGCAGGGAAGGCGACAGGATCAGCCAGGGAAGCCAGGTCTTTCTCATGGTGACGCGCATCTCGTTCAGCCATTTATCGAAGCCCGGATTGTGGGAAGCAATGACTACAGAGGCATGGCGGGGAGATGACGGTTTGATGAAGCGACGGGGAAAACGCCGGGCGAGCGGGCCGCCCGGCGGGAGAGAACCATCAGAAGTCGGCTTTCAGCACCGCGCGGTAGCGGGCTTTGCCTTCGCGAACGTGCTTCAGCGCTTCGTTAATTTGTGACATCGGGAACAGCTCGGTGGTCGGGGCCACTTTGCTGCGCCCGGCGAACTTCATCAGCGTGCGCAGTTCGGACGGGTTGCCGGTCGCCGAGCCGGAGATGCTGCGGTCGCCGCCGATAAGGGTAAAGGCCGGCACCGGGAACGGCTTCATCACCGCGCCGACGGTATGGAAGTTGCCGCCGTAAGCCAGGGCTTCGAAGTACGGCTGCCAGTCGAGGTCCACCGCCACGGTGTTGATGATCAGGTCAAACTGGCCGGCCAGCGCTTTTAAGGCTTCGGGATCGCGGCTGTTGACCACGCGATCGGCGCCCATCGCCAGCACTTCCTGCTCTTTGGCCGGGTTGGAGCTGAAGGCGGTTACTTCCGCGCCCATCGCCCGCAGCAGCTTAATGGCGATATGGCCGAGGCCACCGATGCCGATCACCCCGACGCGGCTGGTGGCGGTGACATGGTGGGTCAGCAGCGGTTTAAAGACGGTGATGCCGCCGCACAGCATCGGGCCGGCGGACGCCAGATCGATGCTCTCCGGCAGGGGGATCACCCACTGCCAGTCGGCGCGCAGCTTATTGGCGAAGCCGCCGCGGTTGAGAATGGTCGGCACCGAGCCTTCCAGACAGTTGATCTGGTTGCCGCTGATGCAGGCGTCGCAATGACCGCAGCTGCGCGCCGTCCAGCCGATGCCGACCTTCTGGCCAATCTTCAGGCCTTTATCCTGCGCCGCGCTGCCCAGCGCCGCCACCCGGCCAATCACCTCGTGACCGGCCACCAGCGGGTAGCTCGACATCCCCCATTCGTTGTCGATCATCGACAGGTCCGAATGGCAGATCCCGCAGTATTCCACCTCAACTTCGACATCTTCCGGCTGCAGCTCGCCGGCATCGTACTCCCACAGCGACAGATCGGCGCCCGCTTCTTTGGCGGCGTAGCTTTTAATGATGCTCATGTTCATTTCCTTGGGGTTGGCGTGATAACCCAGAAAGTGTAGAGCATGGTATTCCCCGGCGCTTGGCAATCGGAGGGGTCGCGAAGCGGGCGGACCAGCCGCCCGTTAAGGTCAGCGGCTGGCCAGCGGCCACTGATTAAGGCGGATGCCGCGCTGCGGCGCGCTCTCGGCAAAATCATCCAGCACCGCCCGCACGTCCGGGTCCAGATAGCCGACGCTGTCGTGCTCGACGATCACCACGCTCTTTTCCGGAATTTTCGCCAGCAGGGCCAGCAGATGCGGATTGTGCATAAAGGTCAGATTCTGCTGGATGCGCAGCACGTAGTGGTCATCGTAGCGCGCCAGCTGCAGCGAGTGGCGATGGCTGCGCCAGAGGCTGAACGCCATCTGGGTGGCAAGACCAATCCCGATCCCCGCCAGCATGCCGAAGGCGATAATCCCGCCGATGGTGGCGAGGAACGGGACGTACTGCGCCGCCCCCTGGCGGAACTGCTCGATGAACAGCCGCGGCGTCGCCAGCTTATAGCCGGTATACAACAGCACGGCGGCGAGGCTGGCGAGCGGGATCAGGGTCAGCAGACCGCTAAACCACAGGCCGCAGATCAACAGCAGCACACCGTGGATAAAGATCGACAGTTTGCTCTGCGCGCCGTTGCTGACGTTCACCGAGCTGCGGACGATCACCGCGGTAATCGGCATCGCCCCCAGCATGCCGGAGAGCAGATTGCCGAAGCCCTGGGCGACCATTTCGCGGTTCGGCGAAGGCGGCGGATTTTGCGGGCGCAGCTTTTTCAGCGCCTCCTGGCTGAGCAGGGTTTCGAGGCTGGCGACCAGCGCCAGGGTCACCGCCACCACCCACACCGACGGATTGCGCCACGCGCTCCACGCCGGCGACTCCAGCTCGCCCAGCAGATCGCCGAGGCTGCCGAACGCCGGCAGGGTAATACGCGGCAGGGCGGCCAGCTGCTGCGGCGCAAAATGGGTCAGCAGCAGGGTGGTCACGCAGCCGAGCAGGACGGCGATCAGCGGCCCGGGGATCCAGCGCAGGCTCTTCACCCGGCGGATAAGCGGCGAGCCCCACAGCCAGAGTACCAGCAGGCCGCCCGCGGCCACGGCAATCGCAGTGACGGAGAAAGCAGCATTGCCCTGAACCACATCGGCAAGCCCGGTCTCTTCCGCCGTGCCGAGCGCGACGGGGATCTGCTGCATAATCAGCAGGATGCCGATCGCTGCCAGCATTCCTTTGATGACGCTGGCGGGAACCAGCGAGATAAAGCGCCCGGCCCGCAGGATGCCGAACAGCAGCTGCAGCGCGCCGGCCAGCACCAGCGCCATCAGGAAGAGGGAGAAGGAACCCAGAGATTCAATGGCGGCGACGACGATGGTGACCAGTCCGGCGGCGGGGCCGCTGACGGCGAAGCGGGAGGGGCTGAGGGCGGTGACGACCAGGCCGCCGATGATGCCGGTCAGCAGGCCGACGAAGGGCGGTAAGCCGCTGGCCTGGGCGATGCCGAGGCACAGCGGCAGGGCGACAAGGAAGACGACGATGCCGGCGAGAGAGTCCTGACGAAGCGTGTTCATGGGGCGTGCTCCTGCGGTGAGAGGTGTTCGACGAGGGTGCTTAAATGGCCGGAAGCCAGATCGTAGACGCAGCCGTGCAGGCTGAGCGGCCGCCCGCTGGCGAGCACCGTCTGCACCGGCTCACTCTCCAGCAGACGGGCGAACTGGGCGCGAACGTTGGCTTCCACCAGGGCGTCCAGCGCATGGCGAGAGCGCTCCGAATCGGTGCTGGCGCTGGCGCTGGCGCCGGAGGAGGCCGCAACACAACAGTCATCGGCGATCTGCGCCATTTCGTGATGCAGGGTGTGGCGCAGCTGGCCGATGCGGCGAGCCAGCGCCGAGGACTCCTGCGCCAGCGGCAGGGTGGGCAGAGAGAGCGCCGCCTGCACGCCGCCGCAGCCGTAGTGGCCGCAGAGCACCACCCGCTCCACCTCAAGGTAGTGGAGGGCATACTGCAGGACGCTCATGACGTTGTCGTCGGTGGGGTCGAGCATGTTGGCGATATTGCGGTGGACAAAGAGCTCGCCGGGCTGGCTGCCGGTGAGCACCTCGGCGGGCACGCGGCTGTCGGAGCAGCCGATCCACAGCGAGTGGGGCCGCTGCCCGTCGACCCATTTTTCGAAATAGTCCGGGTCATGCTGACACTTCTGCAACGCCCAGCTGCGGTTGCGGGCCAGCAAAGGTTTTAACGTCGTCACAAGTATTCTCCTGAGTTAATTCATCGAGTGAATATGTCCATCAAGACTCGTACAGCGACTAGTAAAAATAGTGTTTACCGGAACCCTTCACGCCTGAGGAAAATCCTGGAATAAACGGCAAAAAGAAAACTTTTCATTAATGTAAAGTTATAAAAATATTGATGAAATTGATATTTGACTGTGGGGCGAGTGAATAATAAAAAGGTATTGGCTAAAACTTTCTGGAATATATAGGAATGGCGTTGGGTGGGGTTAGGGGGATATTTGGCGATTGGTGAGTGGATTTGTTTGGGGAGAGATGGATTGTGATGGGGATGCGGGCGAGAGTGATGTGAGAATAATTTGAGATGAATTTGAGTGGGATTTGGGAGTGCTAGGGGAGAAGGGGGAACGGCTGGCAGGTGGAGTTGGATTTGCGGGAGGGTGAGAGGAGGGGGCTGGTGGCAGTCGCGCTATGGAACGGCAGCAAAAGGTGACGCCGCGCAGGATAGCGCTGTTTTTTTCAACACTTAGCGCAATGACGACACGCTGTCGCTTGCATGGCCGCCGCCGACAGGTATAATCCAGAACGTTTCCGTATCCCCTTCAGTGCCGAAGTGGCGAAATCGGTAGACGCAGTTGATTCAAAATCAACCGTAGAAATACGTGCCGGTTCGAGTCCGGCCTTCGGCACCAAAAGATACAATCAAGTCGCTCAAGGGCGGCTTTTTTTGTGTCCGAAATCCAGTGCTTACTTGTCATTCTCACACCCGCGAGACCAGCTTTCTCAAGGTCAACCCACTTCAATGCACATCTACTAACAGATGTTGGTACAGATGATGGTATTTCCGGTTCGATAACGCTGTTACCAACGGGGAGGTGATAAGCATGGCGTTAACAGATACCGAAGTCGGAACAGCTATGCCAGCGGGCAAACAATATAAGCTCGCCGATGGCAACATCATTGAGTTAAAACTCGCGATTTATGAGCACCCATTTAAACCGCAGGGTGGTCTTAACTCTTTGAGGTTGGTGCTCTTCAACAGCGCACTACAACCATCATACGTTATGAAATGAAAAACCGGTTTAGCGATTTTAACCCCGCGCAAGTGATAGCTGGGGGGCTTCCGGTAATAGACCACATCGTCCAAGGGTGGAGTCAAAACGCATCCCTGAGCTACTTAACAATAATGCAGCGGTATGTGACTTAAATGGGTGAGTTGAGGAAAGATAGGTCTGTGATGGAGGGAATGATCGAGAAGGCTTTAATAAATAGCCATCCAGCAGTAAAGATGGCTATTTATTGCCAGGATTCAGCGCGTTTTTTAAAGTGATATATTTCATTGCAGCCAATAAATAAGAGGCTTTGAAAGTCACATCCTGGTAGTCTTTAGCTAACATGCTTCCATTTTCTTCAAACCGCTCAACAAATGCTGCGACTTCTTTGGGGCCAATACGGCTGGTATTATCTTTTCCATTTCGAACAAACAGCTTTTGTTCTTCAACGTACAGCGTAAAAGGTACATTTCTTGACTCAGTGTACAGCTCAACTGGTTGGGAAAAAGACTCCAACATTAAATGGTAAAAATCTCTATAAATCATAATGATTGCTTCCTTAGCTATAAGCTTTCAATAAATTACCGATTATTTGGTTAATCGCTATGAGCCGTTACTGCCTCTTCACAGGGAAAACAGTGGAAAGAAGTTTGCCACTCACCTTTCACTAATTTACCCGTTTCAAGATCAAAGGGTACACACCATAGAGACAAATCTTCATCGAAACGGAACACCGGCAATGATGTGGCAAAGTACTGATGACGCGGATAAATGAGCATCATATTTCCTTTCCCGCGAAGATACTTTTGTCCATAGGCGAACATTTGGTACAAGTCAGGCTGGCTGATTTCATACTTTCTCTGCCTATCATCAGCTCTGCTATCTAAAAGTTTCCATTTAGCATCCAGGACCACCGTCTGCCTGCCAGTGATAAGAAAGTCTGGTTTAAGCAAGAACCATCGTTGAGAAGATTTTTCACCAACAGGTACATGCTCCAACAAGTACTGGCTCTTGGTTTGTTCTATGAGCTGGTAATCGTGATGTAACGCCCCAGCCAGACCGCATCCTACCCAGCCCTCATATAACTTCTCCATAGGAAATAACAAAGAGATTCCCTGATGCGATCCAAATTGAAAATCTGGATTCATCTGTTCAAGAATGAGCTGGCACCACGGTTTTATAGCGCGATATCCGAAGAGATATTTACCATCGCTCCATTGCCTCATTAGTTGTGTTGCACTGCCACAGATAGGCAATATGTCTTCCAGTTGATGGCTTAGAGAATTTGCCTGCCTCCAGCTCTGCCCTTGCCTGGCCATTTTAAGCGACCAATCCAAAGCCGTCCGTAACAGACGGTTCTCGATGCGCTGAGGGGAGAACTCGGCATAGCGCACATGAAAACGAGTGCCTCTGCCCGGAGGCATTCTCATTTGCGCAGTGACATTCAATTGACCGCGGATGAACGCACTATGTTCATCCTCATTGAGGTGATAATCGAAACGAAGTCCTTTGCGTACTAAATCAGCAAGATGCCGCAAAAACTCACTGATTATCCATTCATTTAGAGGCTGATCGCTACGTTGCAATGCAGCCTGATTTGCCTCACGAGGCGTAATCCCTAAAGAGGCGCTTAGCATTCTGCGTAAAAGTTGACGTAGAGGGACTACCTCAGCTGGAGCTTCAAGTGTGGTTTTAGGCAGAATTTCAATTGACTCGCCATTCGGGGATTGTAGATAACCGACATAGTTTCCCAAACGCAAAAACCGCTTCCCTTCCCGGCTGAGAATTTGCGAAGAACCACGCCACTTGTGTTGCAATTGCTCAAGCCAGGAAAAGGTTGCCTCAGAAACTATTCCCAAATCCATACTGGCTGGTTGAGAGTTATCACAAGTCAGCAGAGCATATTCCCGGACCTGGATCATCATGCCACAATACCCTGATAAGCTTCGGCCGACGCGAAAGCATGTTCATTGATACGGAAGCGTCTGTCAGACAAACTATCCGCAATATCTTTCGGGAATAGTGCAGAAAGTGATGGTAGTTGTGCTGACTGCTGTAACAGAATAAAACGATTTTCTTTCGCTTTTACCGAGTCATTAAGCACCCAACCGATACGCTCATAATCATCAAAGAAATACTCTCTCAGCAAGGGAATGATTTTGTCATGGAAGATGCTGGCCAGGCAGGCTTCGCGGTCGGCGTTATTGTCTAATTTCTTTAGTGGCATAAAGTAAGCATGACCAATCATATGCTCACTATCCAGTAGTGCTTCGATACGCTGATTAATACGCGTTAGCAACTGTGCGGCATCAACGCCATACGCAGTGATCCCTGCTAACAACTCCGGTCTTGCAGGCATTTCTGTAAAGCTAAAACGGCGCCTTAACGCCAGATCCATCTGAATTAACGACTTATCAGCAGTATTCATAGTGCCAATCACATAGACATTTTTAGGCACGGAAAACAGCTGCTTAGAATAAGGTAATACTAAAGTGCGGGCATCTTCGGCACCCTGTCGCTTATCGGGTTCCAGCAGAGTAATTAATTCACCAAAAATGCGGGCAATATTACCGCGATTTATTTCATCGATGATGAGCACGTGCGGCAATGCTTGATTATCAGTTGTTTCAACCGGAGCCAGTAGTTGAGACAGTTTTTCCCTGTCAATTGAGGTATCCCTCAACTCATATAATGTCATCTGTGAAAGTGCTTTTAAAAAAAGCTGTTCTTTCGGTAAGCTCGGTGAATAGGTTCGTAGCCAGTTGACCTTACGCATTTGATGATAGCCGACGCGTTCATCATTAGGTAAAAATTGATAATCGCCAGAGATCTCGGCAATGGCTCTAAATTTATGGTTGCCATCGGAAATAATAACTATATCACCATTTTGCATGATGTTTTTAAACATATTGACCGCAGTCAGCATGTATTCACTTCGCTCAAGCAGATTATCACTCGCTTCATCGATGCGCAGTCGGATATCAGCAGCTGTTGTGCAGCCACTAAAATCAAGACTATCCCCCCAACCTAATAGAATATAATTATTCGCAAGGCATTCATCAAAAATATAATCTTCTCCGTCAAGCGTATTCCCGAGAGACATTTTCCAAATCCGTCTCCCATTCAAGGACAGTGACTGGTTTGAACTACCACGTGTTTTAACTTCAGCATTCAGGCACAGCTGTTTAAAAATACCATCCACTACTTCGTAGCGAAGCGCACCCGATGTTTCATCAGTAGTCGCGCGGATCCCTTCGATAAAGTCTTCATAGGAGAAGCTCTGGTGGAAGGTGGTAAACATAATGCGCTGCTTTTCTACCAACGACTTATAGCGTTCTTTTACCAACTCCCGTAAGTCATTGCCATGATGTTCGCGTGTAGCCTGTTGGTACCACGCATTATCGGCGATTTTTACCGCCATTTCGGTCGTAGAGTAGGTTTTACCTGTGCCGGGGGGCCCGAAGAGAATTTGGTTTAAGGGATACATTAATGATTGTTCCTTATTTTCGTTGTCTCTTATTAGTCCGGTTTGGGGCGTTATAGCTGGTTGGCCACCCAGCAAAGCCACCAGCGCCTGCAACGCTTCAACTGACTCAACATCAGCCGCGAAACCATATTGGGATGTACCGTTATCTTTCGGATAACGACGGTAGCTGGTGCTTTTTACTTTTTCCCAAAGGCAGTGGATACCCGAAATACGATCGATTTCCGCTTTTAAGGCCAGGGTTTCTGGTGCAAGAACCAATGGGCTCTTGTTAACCACACCGTCCTGACGGCGTTTGACATACAGATACTTTCCATTCCCGAGCGCATGCTCAGAAGCATAGCTTGGCTCGAATTTTCCAGACTCAAGACGATAACCCAATTCATTCAACGCCTGGTATATCTCTAGAGAATTCAGCATTTCCTACACCACTCCTTGATGAAAAGCGTTAAGCCCCTTTCAACATATCAAACACCACCCGAGCAAAGCCCTTAGCCAGTTCAGGGTTAGAGAGATATTGCACCATCATCTCCTGCTGGGCCTCATTGCTGTCCATCACGGCATCATCAATGGCTTTTGGGAAATCGCCCAGCATCGCCTGCTCGCGCGTATTGTTAGCAATCTGGGTCATCACCGCCTGGTTTTCTGACAGCTTGTCGCGCACCGCAAAGGCATAGTTGATCATGTCTTTATCGGTGAGATTATCTGTGACAAACAGCTCATTAAGGCGCGCCAGGATATTCGACAGAAACTCTTCTTTCTTGTCCTTCGGCTTCGCCGTTCCGACATCATTCCCCGGTTTAATTTTGTATTCAGCCGCATCTTCCTGCAACTTCAGATGCTGTTCGTGGAGTTTGGACAGGCGGTAATGGCTCATCTCCACGTTGCTTAAATCAACCTCATCTTCTTCGATACGTTGTTCATGCAGCAACGGACGCAGATGACGGGCAAACAGGCTCAGCTTTTCCAGGTCTTTGTCGTCGTAATCGACGATTTGCGACATAAACTCGTAAAAGCGGACAAAGCTACCGAGATCCTTCTTGAAGATATCCAGCTTACTTTTTTCTTTCTCGCAGTCCTTAAAGGTATTTTCCGCATTGGTGATCAGCACAACGTCGCCGGTCTTCTTCGTGCGTTCAAACATCTCTTTGGCCAGCACATAAGCATCAATCGCCGAGGTGTAGCGATGCTTCCAGCGCTCCACCGCAGGTTTGCAGATATTGCTAATGGCCGCGTTGGATTTGTTTTTGCTAAAAAACGCCTCGCAGAATTGCTCCACTTCGTTCCACAGGAAAATGCCGCTGGTGCGTAGTTTTTCATAAAGTTCAAAGACCAACTGCGGATCGCTGACATCGGTCAGTTCCGCTGTCTGGTAGTAAGGCTGGAAAGCTCCCAGAATCTCGTCGGGCTCGTTGTAGAAATCGAGTACAAAGGTGCCGGACTGCGCCTTCCCTGGATAGGTACGGTTCAGGCGAGACAGGGTCTGCACACACTCCACACCGCCCAGCTTTTTATCCACATACATGGCGCACAGCTTGGGCTGGTCAAAACCGGTCTGGAATTTGTTAGCCACCAGCATTACCTGGTAGTCGTCGGTATCAAACGCTTTACGCATATCCCGGCCCTTCAGTCCGGGGTTCATAGTGATCTCGGTGAATTTCTGGTTGAGCAGCGCAAGGCTGTTGTGGTCCTCTTCATGGAACTCCACTTCACCGGAGAACGCCACCATTGCGCTGATCTTGTCGTATTTTTGCTCGGCGATGTATTTATCGAACGCCAGCTTGTAGCGCACCGCCGCTTTACGTGAACTGGTCACCACCATCGCTTTCGCCTGGCCAGCCAGCAAGTGCATTACATGCTTGCGGAAATGCTCAATAATCACCTTCACTTTCTGCGACACGTTATGATCGTGCAGCGAGACCCACTGGTTTAGTTTGATCTTCGTTTTTTTGCTGTCCACTTCCCGGTCAGGATCGTCCAGCTTTTGCAGCAGCTTATACGCCACTTTGTAGTTGGTGTAGTTCTTCAGGACATCAAGAATAAAGCCTTCTTCGATGGCCTGGCGCATGGAGTAAACGTGGAACGCTTCAGGTTTATTGGTTTTTGAAGCCGGTTCCTGCGGATTCGGGCGACGGCCAAACAGCTCCAGCGTTTTGGCTTTTGGCGTGGCGGTGAAGGCGTAATAGTTGAGGTTGTTGCTGCCTTTACGCGCGGCGACGGTGGCGTCCAGAATATCTTCTGAAGACATCTCCACATCGTCATCCGTTTCTTCGGTCATCAGCACTTCTTTCAGCTGACGTGCCGTAGATCCGCTCTGTGAGGAGTGCGCTTCATCGGCGATCACCGCGTATTTGCGCTGCTTGAGGCTGACACTGTTTTCAATCGCCTTCAGGACAAACGGGAAGGTCTGAATAGTGACGATAATGATTGGCTGCGAGTTTTCCAGCGCGCTGGCCAGCTTCTCCGATTTTGAGCCGTCGCCTTCTTTGTTATTAATACGCCCGACCACGCCATCCTGATGCTCAAACTGATAGATGGTGTCTTGCAGCTGATCGTCAAGCACGGTGCGGTCCGTCACCACAATCACCGAGTGGAACTGTTTCTCGCCATTTTCATCGTACAGGCGGGAAAGCTGGTGGGCTGTCCAGGCAATAGAGTTAGATTTGCCCGACCCCGCGCTGTGCTGAATCAGGTATTTATTGCCTGTCCCTTCCACCGTGGCGGCGGTGATCAGTTTGTTGACCACGTCCCACTGGTGGTACCGCGGGAAAATCAGGCTCTCGCTTTTGTACTTCAGGCCAATGGCATCTTCTTTTTCAACGATGTGCAGATGCACAAAACTGGCGAGGATTTTCAGCAGATTGTCCGGCAGCAGCACCTCATTCCACAGGTAGCTGGTGGCGTAGTCGTTGGCATCTTCCGGGATGTCGTTCCCCGCGCCGCCGTCATGGGTGCCTTTGTTAAACGGCAGGAAGAAGGTTTTATCGCCATCAAGTTTGGTCGCCATAAACACTTCGTACTGGCTGACGGCAAAGTGCACCAGCGCCCCGCGTTTAAAGGTCAGCAGCGGCTCAGGTTTATTGGTGCCTGGATCTTTCGGCAAACGCGTTTTCTTGTATTGCGTAATGGCGTTTTGCACCGCCTGCTTAAATTCAGACTTCAGTTCCAGCGTCGCCACTGGCAGGCCATTGACGAACAGCACCAGGTCGATACGCCATTTCTTTGCCTTGCTACCCGTTTCTTCAAATGCAGCGTTCGACGCATGTGGGCTGTAAACCAGCTCCGGTACGATGCGGCAGATATTCTGCTTGTAGCGCGTCAGGGTTTCCGGATTGAGGCTATGTTCCGGCTTAAACTGGCACAGGGAAAAACGGGCGTTATGGCTTTTGATACCATGACGCAGTACGCCGAGGGTGCCGTAAGTGCGCGAAAGCATATCGGTAGCGTTGATATCCGCTTTTTTCAGCTGCGCCACCAGCGCATCAAGGAAATGACGCTCGGTATCGGTAGGATAAATTTTGGCAAACTTCTCCCACTCCTGCGGCTGTGTGGTCTGCACAAAGGTCAGTGCATCCTGCGAGTACAGCGCACGTTCGCGATCGTAGCCGTCGGTTTTGCCACGAACCCAACCTTTTTCTTCCATCTGAGCAATTATCTCATTCTGGAAAATCAGCTCTTTGGTGCTGTCCATGCTCATGCGGTGGCCTCCTGTGACTCCTCAACGTCCTGCTTATCGGGGGCAACCCAATCGCGGACGTCGATTTTTCCGGTGACGGCGGCGGAAATAAGGGCGGTGCGACGTTCCTGTAATAATGCAACTTGATTAGAGCTCAGTTCTTCAGTTTTTTTTAATTTTTCGAGTTGTAGCTTTATAAATTCCAGAATTTCCACCCTTTCCTCAACTGGAGGGATAAGCAATGGAGTTTCCTTGATGTTCGTTGATGAAATGGATGCAAGGTTTGTACTTTGCTTTGCTACTCGATAGAAATGAAATTTTGCATAAGCTGCTCTTGTAAGCATATCTAGCCAATCTGACTCGATACGTTGAGGGCGAATGGCAAAAACATGATTTTGATGAATGCAATTATCAATTGGTGCCGACCAGACCGCACCACGGCCCAGCTGGTCATTATCCCCACCCTCATTCATCAATACGTCACCATTGCGAAGTAAATATCGTTCAAGTTGGCTTGGTTCAATATCTATGGCATGTACATCCTCAAGATCAAGATAACCATCTTGGACGTTAGCAACACGAAGCATAGGTACGGAGATACTACTTTTTCCCGTCAGATCTTTCCCTTTTGGTATTCCTGACTGCAGGCTTGCCGTATGTTTTAATCTACGAACAATCCAATGCTCCGGCACTTCCCCCAACCACTCAACACCAGAATCTTTCATTGGCACATCAGGGTTTAGCCCTTTGGTGACGGCATGGCTAATCACTGCCTGACGTTTTTCTTTCAGCAGCTCAATCAGTTGCTGTTGCTTCTCGATCAGGATATCGATTTTTGCGGTTTCGTGCTTGAGAAAATTTACTATTATTGATTGCTCTTTTATGCGTGGAAGTCCAAATTTAAAATTATTTAGGATGTCTGAAGGCACTCTCTTCAATCCACCAGCACCGGTCATAGCACCTTCAGCTATGGACATGAAGTTATCTTCCTGAAGGCGATAAAATAAAAAATCATTGTTTATAATATCATTGCAACGTAAAACATAAATTTCAGAAGAGCCAAAGCCTATGCCATTATGCAAATCATGCGCAACGACCATGTTTTTATTTTCGAAGCATGGTGTAACCTTTGCAATTAGGATGTCTTCATTTTCAAAATATGTATATCCATTATACACATCGGAGACATCTTTTACGTCATCTACAGATAAGGAATTGAACTTGAGCTTTTCCATGGGAATAAAGCTACACATTCCTTTCATTTTTTCTATGCCAATGCATGATTTAGAGGGATTTAGTTGAGCTACATGTTTAATTGCTAACGTTGTCCAATGATTTGGAATCTTCCCCAACCACTCAACCCCAGAATCCTTATACTCCGGATACGCCTTATACTTAGCCATCAGGAATGTACCTCCTGCAGCAGCTTCATAATCTCGGCGCTGACCGCATCCAGATCGGCATCAATCTCTTCGAGCGGGCGCGGTGGCTGATAGACGTAGAAATGGCGGTTAAACGGGATCTCATAACCGACAATTCCCACCTCGCCATCTTTGGCATCGCGCTTATCGGCGTTGATCCACGCGTCATTCACATGCGGCAACACTTCCGCTTTGAAGTAGTTTTCAATCAGGTCGCTGGTAGACACTGCTGGGTTCAGCGGTACGTTCTCGTTATCACGCAGCTCGCCGTCCTGCTCAAACTCCACCACTTTGCCTTTGTATTCAAACGCACCGTACAGGGGCTGAGCGGCTTCTTTCAGCACCTTCTTCACCACCGGCTCGGCATCCGGTTTTTTGGTGGTGATAGCGTCGATAAATTGCTTGTTCTCTTTCGCATCCAGCTTCACGCCTGCCGCTTTGATGGCCCCTTTCAGAGTCAGCTGGAACTGGTTGAAGTCATTGCTCACTAACGTTTTACCACCCGCCTGCGTACCCAGAGCCGTCTGAATCTGCAGCCCTTTTTCCATTAACCCGCGCTGGGAAAGCCACAGTTTGCTATCGAGCAGGTCTTTGATCTGCTTCTCTTTCAGCTCGGCAAATTCAGCTTTGATGATGGCGCGCGCTTCGGCTTCCAGTTCTGAGAAATCACCATAGGTATCCGCCTGCCACTGGGATGCGAACTCTTCATACAATCGCTCCATCGGCGCGCTAAACGGCTTCGGCGCAAAGCGCAGAGTCGCAATCGCTTCATCTGTCACCTGAGCAGATAACCGCAGCGGACGCTCAATGGTCAGGCGGCGATAGCCAAAGTCGGTGCTGTTAAAGATTTTACTGGCGAAGGTTTTCGGCGCTTCGGTTTTAGTAGTTGCGGACTGACGACCACGGTTAGATTTTTGCTCGGCGGCTTTTTCCAGCCCCAGTTCTTCCAGGGTTGTGACATTCACCACCTTAAAATCACCGAAGGTCTGCGTGATCAGCTTGATATCGTCTTCACCCATCAGGTTACGCTTGGAACCCAGCGATTTACGCATTTTTCCGCACAGGTTGGTGCCATCAATCAGCTGTACTTTGCCTTTACGCTCAGGCGCTTTCTTGTTGGAGAGGATCCAGACGTAGGTGGCAATGCCGGTGTTGTAGAACATGTCCGTTGGCAGCGCGACGATGCCTTCCAGCAAATCGGCTTCCAGAATGTAGCGACGGATATCACTCTCACCGCTGCCCGCACCACCGGTAAACAGTGGGGAACCGTTAAGGATAATCCCGATACGCCCGCCGTTGCTTACGGATCCATCCACATTGTGGTTGTCGCGCATTTTGCTGATCAGGTGCATCAGGAACAGTAGCGAGCCGTCGGAAACACGCGGCAGGCCCGGGCCAAAGCGACCGTTAAAGCCTTTCTGCGTATGTTCGTCGTTAATCTCCCCCTCAATCTTCTTCCAGTCCACGCCAAACGGTGGGTTAGAGAGCATGTAGTCGAACTTATCCTGCGGCAGCTGATCGTTAGAGAGGGTGTTCCCCAGCTTAATACGGCTGACGTCCTGACCTTTGATCAGCATATCGGCTTTACAGATAGCGTAGGATTCCGGGTTCAGCTCCTGGCCGAAGGCGCGCATCACCGCGTTAGGGTTTAGCTCGTGCACATATTCCATGCCCGAAGAGAGGAAGCCGCCGGTCCCGGCCGTCGGGTCATAAATGGTGCGGATGATACCGGGCTGCGTCAGGGCTTCATCATCTTCCATAAACACCAGCGAGGTGGTCAGACGCACGATATCGCGTGGGGTGAAGTGCTCACCGGCGGTCTCGTTGGAGCTTTCCGCGAAACGACGGATAAGTTCTTCAAACACTAGGCCCATCTCATAGTTGGAAATCGCTTTCGGGCTCAAATCGGTGGTGGCGAATTTCTTCACCACTTTAAACAGCAGGTTGGCATCTTCAAGCAGGCCAACAAACTCACTGAATTTGAAGTGTTCGAAGATTTCACGAGCATCTGGTGAAAATGCCTGTACGTAGCTTTCCAGGTTGGCTTTGATGTCGTTCTGGCCCATCTTGCCAAGATCCATCTTCGAAGTGTTGAAGAAGGAAAGCTCGCTGGCGCGCAGCAGAAACTTCTCTTTGGCATCTTCCGGCAGTGTGCTGGTTTTTAATTCATCATATTTCGCCACCACCGCATCTTTGGTTTCAGCCAACACACACTCAAGACGACGCAGCAGCGTGAAGGGCAGGATCACGCGCCCGTACTGAGACTGTTTGAAATCACCGCGCAGCAGATCGGCCACCGACCAGATAAACGCAGCCGTTTGAGAAAAGTTAGTGTTAGTCATGAAGCCCTCGGAAGAGATTGCGGCCATGGAGCAAAGTGCTCCGGCAAAAAACCGTTTTGGAACGTAGTACGCAAAATAATACCTGCTACAGGGACTATCGCAACCGGAAAGGGACAAAGAAATGACCAGTATCAGGAGGACAATTCCTATCCTCATTTATTGCATCAGAGATATGACAAACAGCATTTTAAAAATTGAGAATACCCGTTCAGTAGCCATCGATGTGTAAAGTGGCACGCGATGTTTAGTGGTACAAACAATTCTTGCGATCCCCCTCGCATCGTGGACAATGTTTAACCATGATGAATTTATACGACAAAACCAATTGTCTCATTTAAGTTACGGGATGGGGAATGGACAGTAATACTCAGGGATTCACTTCATATTGGCGTAATACCTTAGCAGATGCCGAGTCTGGAAAAGGGGCGTTTGAGCGTAGAGAGGAAGAATCATTTACGAAATGGACGAACGTCGATAGGGGGAGGTTGGGTGAAGATATTGTGGAATCATTCTTCAATGGTGAAGACACCCAGGTCAAGACCGTCGAGGTGTTGCTACGGCCAGAGGTATGGATCCGCCTATTAAAGCATGGCAAGGCGCGGACTGCTGGAGCTCCTGATATTGTTACACCTTTGGTTACCGCTGCACTCCTCAACCGCGAAGGTTTTTTATTCCCTACATCGCCAGCCACCATTCCCCGTGACCTGCTCGAACCTCTTCCTAAAGGAACCTTTTCTATTGGTGAGATGGCGGAATATGACAAGTACAGAACCACGCATGATTCAATCACTTTTGGTCCCGGTAATGAGGATGAGCTGCGTGAGGAGACTGATGAACAACGAGAGGGACGATATGCTCGTTATCAGCAGTGGTGGCAAAAGTACCTTAAAGATTCAGACGAACTTTTAAAGCATGTTGCTGGCAAATGGCTCGCATCACCTGAGCAATATGAAAAAACTGGATATGGCTACATTATTAAAGCCAACCAGCCTGGAGGGGCCAGCATCCATATCCTGCCTATGTACGATCATTTGCTGACGTGTAAAAAAGAGGTGCCATTGCTGGCGCGCTTTGCCTCGAAAGAGAAGCCTCCTGTTGAGCCGCTCCTCGCCAGTAATGCCATGTTTAGTGAGCGTCTGGGACACTCGGGTGATAAGTTTCCGCTGGCTGTCGCGCAGCGCGATGCCCTGAGCCATTACCTCACTCAACAGCCCGGCGATATCCTTGCCGTAAATGGTCCTCCGGGTACCGGGAAAACTACTCTGGTTCTCTCCATCATCGCTACTGAGTGGGCGAGAGCAGCTTTAAACAAAACTGAACCACCGGTGGTGGTGGCGACATCAACCAATAATCAGGCCGTTACCAACATTATCGAGGCCTTCGGCAAAGATTTTTCTATCGGTACCGGGCCTATGGCCGGGCGTTGGTTACCAGATGTAAAAAGCTTTGGCGCTTACTTCCCGTCTTCGGGACGAAGAGCCGAGGCGGTAAAAAAATACCAGACGGAAGCCTTTTTTAACGGTGTTGAATCCCTTGAATATGTTGAAGATGCCCGGTGCTTCTTCCTTGAAAAGGCAAGGGCAGCTTTTCCGAATGAGGAATGTCATTCACCTGAACAGGTTGTGGATCTCCTGCATCAGCGTTTGGTTGAACTCTCTGCAGAGCTTGAGCAAATCGAGCCTGCATGGGATGACCTGAACGCAATCCGTCAGGAGCGGCATGCCATCAGTGACGATCTCGAACAGTATATTCAGGATAAGAGAACTTTACTGCTTAATAGCACCAATGAAATCTCGCTATTAACGCAGGGCAAAAAACAGTGGGAACAATATCGAGCCGGAGAGTCGATCATGTTCACTCTCTTCTCCTGGCTTCCCGCCGTTCGTACTAAGCGTCACTATCAAATGAAGCTGTTTTTGGAGGCTACGTTTGGCGAAAGAATGACAGCATTCAAGGGATCTCAACCTGATGGAATTGATGCCTTTATCGATGGATTGATTGAGCACGCTCATAAAGAACAGGCCGGGTACCAACAGCAAATTAATCACGCTGAGGACATTTTCCGACGTGAAAGTGAAGCCGTCATCCGTTGGTGCGAGATAACCCATTCGCTGGGTTATGCAGGCGAGACAGAGCTGAATCTGAGCGAAGCCGATGAGCTTGCCGATACACAGCTCCGTTTCCCGGCGTTTTTGCTGGCGACGCATTACTGGGAAGGTCGGTGGCTGATGGATATGGCGAATATCGATAACCTTCAAGAAGAAAAAGATCGCAAAGGGGCGAAGACTATTAAAGCCCGCTGGCTGCGAAGAATGAAGCTCACCCCTTGTGTCGTCATGACCTCCTTTATGCTTCCTCATCATATGCTTATCAGAGAACATGTTAGCGGTAAGAAGTATGATAATGGTTATTTATATAACTTCGCCGATTTGTTGATCGTCGATGAAGCGGGGCAGGTGCTTCCTGAGGTTGCTGCAGCTTCTTTCGCACTGGCGAAGAAAGCTCTGGTAATTGGCGACACAGAACAGATTGCGCCTATCTGGAACAGCCTGCCTTGTATTGATATTGGCAATATGGTTGAGGAGCATATCCTTCCAGAAGGTTCTCAGGAAGAACTTACGGAAGCTTATGCTTTGGTGTGTGAATCAGGAAAGAGCGCTGCATCCGGCAGCGTTATGAAGGTTGCACAGTTTAACTCGCGCTACCAGTACGATCCGGATCTGGCGCGGGGGATGTATCTGTACGAACACCGTCGCTGCTTTGATAACATCATTGGCTACTGTAACACCCTTAGTTATCACGGTAAGTTGCAGCCCAAACGAGGGGAAGAAAAAGGGACTATATTCCCTGCAATGGGCTATCTGCATATAGATGGTAAGGGTATGCAGGCCAATGGTGGAAGTCGTTATAACGACTTTGAAGCGAAGACGATTGCTGCATGGCTTGCAGCGCACAAAGAAGAGATTGAGCATCACTACAATAAACCGTTACATGAATTAGTCGGCATTGTGACCCCCTTTTCGGCGCAGGTCAGTGCGATTAAATCGTCATTACGTAAGCTGGATATCAATTGTAGTGGCGATGAAAATTCGCTGACAGTGGGCACGGTTCATTCATTGCAGGGGGCGGAACGGGCAATTGTGCTGTTCTCTCCTGTGTATTCGAAACATGAAGATGGCGGATTTATTGATAGAGACAGCAGCATGCTGAACGTTGCCGTTTCACGTGCTAAAGATAGCTTTTTGGTCTTTGGCGATATGGACCTGTTTGAGATTCAGCCCGCTTCTTCGCCGAGAGGGTTGCTTTCAAAATACCTGTTTGCATCCGTTAATAATGCACTGCAGTTTGAGTACAAAGAACGACAGGACCTTAATACAGCGCAAACACAGATTTCTACCTTGCACGGTGTTGAGCAGCATGATGAGTTTCTGAACCAGACTTTTGACGCTATTGGTAAAAGTATTACTATTGTTTCCCCTTGGCTGACCTGGGAAAAATTGGAACAAACCGGTTTTCTAACATCAATGATCCAGGCACGTGCTCGTGGTATCGACATTACTGTTGTAACGGATAAAAGCTTTAATACCGAAGACGTCAGTTATGAGAAGCGCAAAGCAAAACAGCAGCGCCTTAATGATGCAGTGGAAAAACTAAATGCGCTGGGCATTGTGACTATGCTGGTTAACCGTGTTCACAGTAAAATCGTGATTGGCGATGAAGGGCTGTTGTGCATAGGATCGTTCAACTGGTTTAGCGCTACGCGTGATGAGAAGTACAAACGATACGATACGTCGATGGTATACCGTGGCGAAAGCTTACAAGCGGAAATTAGAGCGATTTATTCCAGCCTGGAGCAGCGGAAGTTATAGGGGGGCTTAAAGCAATGCAGGTATCGAATGTGTTGAATTAATTTAGCTCTACTCAAGGAGGTATGGCCTTAAGATGCTATGCCTCCACATCCTGGTTCCGGGAGATGTGCCGACATTAAGAGTCTATTACCCGGCCCGATAGCTAGGGAGGGAAATAGCTATTGATGATGCCGTACCTTATATAGAGATATAATTTACCCCGAGTCTGCAAATTAGTTCGAAGCGCTGATTTAACCTGGGGCGATTCTCTTTCCTCGAATGACAAAATTAACCAGGTTAAAAGCGTTAGCCTGCATTATGAGAAAATCACCTGGCGAATCCACGGCGGTAATATTCAGTTCAGCGGTGCCTGGAACGAGTGTCCTTCAACCTAATTCAGTAGCGCATTTGATATCCCTTTATGTTTTCCTGGCGTGTTTTATGCCTGTTCAGAAGGGTGACGACAGGCTAAGGGATGCAAAGCTGAGCCACCACTAATCCCATCCCCCTCAACCCCTGAACACCTCCCGCCGGTGCCACGCCACAAACCCCTCCTGCGGATAGCATTCTTTCCCCTGCGGCAAGGTAATCGTCTTACCATCAAAATCCCAGAACAGCCTGCCAACGATGCCTCCGCCGTTCACCGCCGGCGAAACCTGGATGCGCATATCCTCATCCAGACCAATGGAGCCTTTATCAAAGGCCTTATGGTGAATCGCGCAGAGCGCCAGTCCGTTAGGGATTTCGCAGGGGCCGCCGTGCTGCTTCCATTTGATATGGGCCGCTTCCAGGGCGACAGAGGTATTATCATGGCGCATATTGAAGCCGCAGATCGCGCACTCATAGTTATAGGCGCGCAGCACCTGCTGGCGAAAATGCGGGTCGCGCTCTTTACGGATCTGCTGCAGATCAAACCCCATCTCTTCAGCCAGCTCTTCCTGAATACTCTCCGGGAAATGCGCTTCGAGGATCTGATGGGCGAGAGTATTGATCAGCTTCTTATTTCTGTTGAGTAGCGCAAAATGCGGCTCATCGAAGCCGCCGGCGACGTGGCAGAGCTCCAGCTCTTTGCCGGGCGGCTGTCGGCTGCCTTGGGTTGAGCACTGTTCGCTGTTGTGCAGCTCCCAGAAGCCGTCGCCTTTCAGGCGCCAAAAGGGCATGTCCGGCCGGTACTGGCGGCGCTGCGGGCCAAAGCGTTCCAGCAGGCTATGCAGCTCATCGCGTATCTCTGAGGCGTAGTCGAACATCCGCACATGGCCGCGCTGGTACTGTGAGAGGACGTACAGCAGCAGCAGTGGCTTATGCGGTGCACGCTGTTCGCCTTTGCGCCAGATGGTGATGTTCTCGATCGCGTGTTGCAGGGTCGTGCTGGAGGGCATAGCGTGATATTGGCAGCTAAATAAATGCGATGATGCTCGCAAAATCCTTGCCGATCAACCTACCAGATGCGGCGATTCTACGTGGATCGCTATTTAACTATCACTGCCAGTTATTTGTTCGAAAAGCCCATAGCTTTCTATTTATACTCAAGCTTCGCGCCATCAGATAGCTATGTCTTATGAAAAAACTACCGGACCATTTATCCAGGGAATGCATCATCGCCGCCATTCGCGCTTACGATGCAGGCGTTGCGCATCAGTTTAAAAGCGCGCGTCTGTATGAGATCGAGTTTGAGGGGCGTCGGTATCCTTCAAAAGCCATCGTCGGGTTAGCGGCCACGCTTGCGACAGGCACGGAATTTACCCCGGCGGATTTCAGCGGGGGGATTAAATCCAAATGCGTGCGTCTGTTACTGGAGCAAGGATTTACGATCGCGTCGCAGGGCGCTGGCGATGACGAGGCTGCGCTTTTCCCCGATGAGGGGCAGACGACCATGGAGTACGTGGAAGGGGCGGCGATGCAGGTGGTGGTCAATCGCTATGAGCGCGACCGTCAGGCTCGTCAGGCGGCGCTTCGCCTGCACGGCTGCCGGTGTCAGGTATGCGGTCTGGATATGGCCAGCCGCTATGGCGATATCGGCCAGGGCTTTATCCATATCCACCATCTCATTCCGCTGTCCGGGATAAAGCAGGACTACCGTCTGAACCCAGAAACCGATCTGATCCCGGTATGTCCCAACTGCCATGCAATGCTGCACCGGCGAGATCCGCCGTTTACTCCCGAAGAGCTGAAGGCCCGGCTGCGCCCTGCAGACTGACATCCGACAGCGCTCGCTTTCATTACATCAAACACAGCACAAAACCCACGCTACCTTACCGGTAGCGTGGGCTCACACTCCCTACTTATCCCGCGTCTCGCCAGCCTCCCAGCTATAACTGCCATCGGCCGCTAACCTATCGCCCAGTTCCTGATACTCGAACTGATAAAACTCAGCCTGGGTGCCGTACCCGGCGTAGTCTACCGCCGCCAGGCCGACGAACGCCCCGGTAAAGAACCCGCCATAGCTCTGCAACACATAGTCATCGGACAGCACTGCGGCATCCAGCTGGACCGGGATCTCGGTGAAGGTCACGCCATCGAAGCTGTATTCATAGCTGTAGGTCTGCTTGCGGACTTTGGTCCGGAACCAGACGTATTCCACGCCGTCCGGCACCTTGATGGCGTTATCTTTCAGGTACGATGTGTATTTCCCGCGGTTATTTTCGCCGACTTCGATGACCTTGCCGTTAATTTCATTCCAGGTCAGGAAGACAAAGCTCCAGTGGCGGTCGTTATAGTAATTCGTTAACCCGGCCATCTGCTGATAGCTGAAGGGCTCGAATTTCACCTTCACCGCGGCGTCAAAATAGAAGGCCTGCCAGCGGCGGGCAATCAGCGACAGGTCATGCGTATTGGCTAACGAACCCTGGCCGATTAAGGTTAATTTGCCGTTGCCGGTGGTGCCCATTTTGGCCGTAAACGGCACCCGCAGGGTATTCCAGTTCGGGTCGAGCGCTGGCGACGTAAAGTCATCCTGCTGGCTATTATCGCTGGGGCTTTCGGTGAAGATGGCGTCTTTCGGCCCTTCGACGAAGGTCTTCCCGCCGTGACCGCCTTCAATACGCGGCCAGCCTTCGTCGTCCCAGTACACTTTCTGGATCGCGGTTTCCCGGCCGAGGGTTGACCAGCCGCGCGGGTCGTAGATGGATTCCCCCGGGCGATTCCACGGGCGGGCGCAGAGCGAGGCGTAATACCATTCGCCTTCCGGAGTGGAGACCAGCGCGCCATGGCCCTGTTTCTGGATGTAGCTGTCCGGCGTGTCGACGTTGGTTAAGAACACGTCGCCCGGTTCGGTTTCGAAGCTGTCGGCCTCGAGGGTTTTCGACCGCGCCACCACCTCCTGGTGGGTAAACACGGTGCCGCCCTGGGCGGCAAACAGATAGTAGTAGCCGTTCAGTTTATAGAGGTGCGGCCCCTCGACCAGCGCCACGGCGGTGCCGCGGTAGATGGTGCGCGCGGTTTCCGGCATTAACTTCAGCGTGTTGGTATCCAGCTCCGTTAAGGTAATGCCATCGAAGGGGTGATGGTACTCCCGGTGATCCCAGGTTTGCTGAACGATATATTTCCGGCCATCGTCGTCATGGAACAGCGAGGCGTCAAACCCGACGCCGTTCAGCTTGATCGGGTCGCTCCACGGGCCCCGAATATCCTTCGCGGTGGTCAGATAGTTGGTCATGTCTTTGAAGGCGCCTTCGGTGACCTTCACATCGGTATACACCAACCAGAATTGCCCATCGGCCCAGGAAAGCGCCGGTGCCCAAATGCCGCCGGAGGAGGGGTTGCCCTTCATGTCCAGCAGGGTGGTGGTGGAGAGCGGCGAAGGCAGCAGGTTCCAGTTTTTCAGGTCTTTCGACTCATGTAAACGCACGCCCGGGAACCACTCAAACGTCGAGTTGGCAATATAGTACGTATCCTCGACGCGAATAATACTGGGGTCGGCATTAAAGCCGCGTAATATCGGGTTTTGAATAAGTGACATTTCATTACACCTTTTAAAATGGAAAGTGACGAATCGGTCTGATTTATAATTTTTTTAACTACACGCGGATCTCATCCAGCTGACGGTTGATGTCGGTAACATGTTTATCGGAGATCGGATAAACCTGCATGATCACCATCGAAATAGCGGCCAGCGCAATCGGGATCCACACCGCGGTCATAATGATCCCGTCGATGGCGCTGGCGCTCTGCACGGCGCCGCTTTCATTAAATCCATACACCGCCAGCAGCCACAGCGGGATCGCGCCGCCGATGGTGAAGCCGATCTTGAAGAAGAGTCCCATAATGGCATTGATAATGGCGGCATTGCGTTTGCCAGATTTTAATTCGCCATACGCGATGACTTCTGGTACCAGCGCCCACATAAAGCCGGTGGCGGAGGTTAAGCCCCACTGTTTAATAAAGGTGGCGATATAGGCCAGCCACAGGGCGTCGTGCATCCCTTCGCGGGACCAGACGTAGGTCAGCAGTTCGCCGACGATGAACATGGCGAGGAACAGATGGAAGAAGCCTTTTTTACCAAAGATTTTTTTCAGTTTCGGCCAGAAAATCGGGAAGGCGATGCCGGGAATAGACGCGACGAGACCCACCGCACCCATCCATTCGGAGTGGCCGACGACGTACTGGTTGAAGAAGCCGTTAACGGTGTTCATAAAGAACATGAAGGTAAAGGCCAGCATAAAGAACATGCCGAGAATAACCAGCGGGCGGTTATGTCTGAGCTCGTGGAAAAGGTCGGTGGTTTTGACGTTGGCGGTCTGCTCGGCGGTCGCGACAACGCGTTCTTTGGTGAATTTATAACAGATAAACAGGGCCACCGCGCCGATGATCATATAGATGGCGTACACGCCGAACCAGGCGTAGTTCGCCGACGGATCGGTATAGTTGCCCAGATTCAGCTCAAGGCCGAAAAAGCCGGTGTCTTTCAGGCTACGATCTTTCGGCGCCGCCATCTGCACAAACATCGGGAACAGGGTATAGACCAGCAGGTTGGCGCTGTTGGCCAGCATCATGCGGGTACTGGTCAGCTTATCGATCGATTCCGGGTCGCGGGTCAGCGAGGCATTCAGCGAGCCATAGGGAATATTGACTAAGGAATAAACCAGGTCCAGCGCCAGATAAATAATAAAGGCGAAAGCCACCGAACCTTTCACTCCGGGGATGGGCGCGAACAGTAATGCCGACAGGATCACCAGCGGCACGCCGGCTCGTAACAGCCAGGGGCGATATTTTCCTGCTTTCGAGGTTCGTTTATCCACGTAGGTGCCGACCATCGGATCCCAAAACACATTAATGATGCGGACAAAAAGAAAAATAAAGCCTGCCGTTGCCGTGCTGATGGTATTTACCGTCAGCATATGCAAAGCCAGAAAACCCCCAATGGTGCCGAAAACCAGGTTTTGCGCAAAGTCGCCCATGCCATAACCAATTCGTTCTCCGCGGGTTAATTTATGATATTCATCATGCCGACTGTGCATTATGTTTTTACTCATTCTAAGCAGACTCCGGTTTGTTTTGTGTAGGTGAAACACTTTCTGACACAGTTGACCTGGAAGAATCTATTACGTTTTTAAATTAAGTAATTATGTTTTTTTACTTCTGTGATCCTCGAAGCAAAGGCCTGTATCACCTGCGTTGAATCGTTATCCGCCGCTAATTTTCTGACAGATATGCAATGTGACAAAACCGGCATTTTAATTCGCTATGTTCACCTGAATTCCCCAGGAAGTGTACGCTATACGCGCGCGAAGCGAGATATTTAAAATAGTTTTATTTGCGAGATGGCTCACATTTGAGCATTTTCTCAATCGCTGAGTGAAATAACGTAATTGAGCAACCGACGATGAGAATACACGATGTGTCACAGTTGTTAATTTTCGGCTTCCTCAATTTCGGAGTTCATCATGCAAACTTATTTTGACCAGCTCGAACGCGTTCTTTTTGCCGGACCTAAAACCGATAATCCGCTGGCGTTTCGCCACTATAATCCGGATGAAATCGTGCTGGGAAAACGGATGGCAGATCATCTGCGTTTTGCCGCCTGTTATTGGCATAACTTCTGCTGGAATGGCGCGGATATGTTTGGCGCCGGCTCGTTTGAGCGTCCCTGGCAGGCCGCGGGCGATGCGCTGGAAATGGCCAAACGCAAAGCGGACGTGGCGTTTGAATTTTTCTACAAGCTCAACGTGCCGTATTACTGCTTCCATGATGTCGACGTCTCGCCGGAAGGCGCGTCGCTGAAAGAGTATTTGCATAATTTCGCCGTGATGACAGAAGTGCTGGCGGAGAAACAGCAGCAAACCGGCGTGAAACTGCTGTGGGGCACCGCCAACTGCTTTACCCACCCGCGCTACGGCGCCGGGGCGGCGACCAACCCCGATCCGGAGGTGTTTGCCTGGGCGGCCACGCAGGTGGTGACCGCCATGAACGCCACCCACCAGCTCGGCGGCGAAAACTATGTGCTGTGGGGCGGCCGCGAAGGTTACGAGTCGCTGTTGAATACCGATCTGCGCCAGGAGCGCGAGCAGATTGGCCGCTTCCTGCAGATGGTGGTGGAGCACAAGCATAAGATTGGCTTTGGCGGCACGCTGCTTATCGAGCCGAAACCGCAGGAGCCCACCAAGCATCAATACGATTACGATGTCGCGACGGTGTATGGCTTCCTGAAGCAGTTTGGTCTGGAAAATGAGATCAAGGTGAACATTGAAGCCAACCACGCCACCCTGGCGGGGCACTCTTTCCATCATGAAATCGCCAGCGCCATCGCGCTGGGCATTTTCGGCTCCGTTGATGCCAACCGCGGCGATGCGCAGCTCGGCTGGGATACCGATCAGTTCCCGAACAGCGTGGAAGAAAATACCCTGGTGATGTACGAGATCCTTAAAGCCGGGGGATTCACCACCGGCGGCCTGAACTTTGACGCCAAAGTTCGCCGGCAGAGCACCGACAAATACGACATGTTCTATGGCCATATTGGCGCCATGGACGTGATGGCGCTGTCCCTCAAGCTGGCCGCGCGCATGATTGAGGATGGCAAGCTCGATCGGGCTCTGGCAAAACGCTATGCCGGCTGGCAGGGCGAGCTGGGGCAACAAATTATGGCCGGCCGCATGTCGCTGGATAATATTGCCCGGTACGCTGAGCAGCATAATCTGAATCCGCAGCATCACAGCGGGCGTCAGGAATTACTCGAAAATCTCGTCAATACCTATATCTTTGGTTAAATTTGGCTGATATGCCCCTGCGGGGGCATATATTCCGCCATCTGCCCGCTGCCAGGAAATAGCGTTTATTGGTTCGTTTTGTATTTATGCTGTCTGCGCCGCAAGGCTATCTGTTTGACTGTCTATAGATGAACAATCCGCCGTGCCGATGGTTCTGCTATTGTGCCACCTGTTTAATATTAGTGAAGGAGGAAGAGTCGCGATAATTGTGTAATGCCTCTGTGACCGTACAAAATAAAAAATAACTTGTTCTGATGATAGCGACATATTCTGTCAGCTCAGAATAGGCTGGTTATTGTCTGAATAAAATTAACCTATATTGAGAAACTCATGACAATGATAAAAAAACTTCCATTAACCATGGCGGTTATCGCCGCGTTTTTTCCGCTTACCTCTGTAATGGCGCAAGAATTTACTCAGGAACAGATCGACGCCATCGTCGCCAAAGCCGTTGATAAAGCGCTGGCCGAACG
>OKVV01000410.1_pt1 | contig 26549 bp, 25 predicted proteins | sample 1606871 | NCBI WGS metagenome assembly OKVV01 (sample SAMN03281011, study PRJEB24777) | human gut metagenome | isolation source: fecal sample PR176 from 1 month old male Indian infant, caesarean delivered... | place: Singapore | collected 2006-01-13
CCGACTCGTCGAATGCGCGTTTGCGTGTGTCAGCGCCCTATCTGCAGAAACGTCCGGCTGCGGACAGCAGCGCCTGCATATCAAGCGGTTTCGCCAGGTGCGCGTTCATCCCGGCGGCCTTCGATTTCTTGCGATCCTCGTCGAAGGCGTTGGCCGTCATGGCGATGATGGGCACGGTGGACGCGTCGGGGTGGTCGAGTGCGCGTATGGCGCGGGTGGCCTCGTAGCCGTCCATGACGGGCATCATCAAGTCCATCAAGATCAGCGAGATCGTGCCCGGCTTCGAGCTTGTGAACATCCGGACTGCTTCCTTGCCGTTCCATGCTTTGACCACGGCGGCGCCGGCGTGGTCCAGGTAGAACTCGGCGATCTCCATGTTCAGGTCGTTATCCTCGACCAGCAGCACGCGCTTGCCGGAAAGGGAGCCCTCGGCTTGCGGGGCGGCCTGAGCGCATTCAGGCTTCGCCGCTACGTTGCCGTTTATCTTGAACGGCAACGTGAAGGTTATCTCCGTTCCGACATCGGGCGTGCTTTGCACGCTGATGGTGCCGCCCATGGCGTCGATGAGCGTTTTCACGATGGACATGCCCAAGCCGGTGCCCTGGTAGCGGGTGCGTGCGCTGTTTTGCTCTTGCGTGAACGGCTTGAAAAGGTGCTCGGACACGAACTCCTCGCTCATGCCGACGCCGGTGTCGGCGATCTTGAACTCGAACAGCGCCGTATAGCCGTTGCATGAGAGCTCGGTGATATACGTGTCAACCCTCCCGCCGGGCTTGTTGTACTTGATGGCGTTGCTGAACAGGTTGAGCATGATCTGGCGCAACCGCAGGTCGCTGCCGATGAGCTGGCTGTGCTTCACGTTTTTGCAGAATCGTTCGTGGGAGATGCCGCTTTCCAGTATCTGGGCGGCAACGAGCGATTCCACGTCATCGGCCAATTCCAGAAGGTTGAACTCGTCCTGCTCGAGCACCGCCTGCCCGGAGCCGAGCTTGCTCATATCGAGCACGTCGTTGACCAGGTCGAGCAGGTGGTTCGCCGATATCTGGATCTTGTCCAGGCATTGACGGGTTTTCGCGGGGTCCTGCTCGCTTGCTCCGATGATGTCGAGCATGCCTAATATGCCGTTGATGGGCGTGCGGAAGTCGTGGCTCATGCGGTTCATGAACTCGGTTTTCGCCTTGCTCTCGGAGTCGGCGGTTTGCAGCGCCTGCTCAAGACGGTGTTTTTCCGCTTGTTCCCGCTCATGGAACGCCGAGGTGTTCTTGATCAGCACGATGCCGCGCACAACGGGAAGCTCATCTTGGGTGTCGATGCGGTATTGCGAATCTTGCGACATGAGCACGACCTTTTGCGACCATTGCGGTTTGCCGTCCGATCTTGTTTCGCAGAATTCGATGGTCACCTCGTTCGCGCCGCCTTTGAAACGCGCAAGCAGTTTCTCTGAGGAATCTGCGAGCCGGTAGCTTTCCAGCGTGCTCTCGGTGACGGATCCGACATGTTCGCGGCAAAAGGCCGTATAGGAGCAAGGTAGCTGCATGTCCGGATCGGCAAAGCCCCCGTCGGGCGCGAAGAACACCTGCTCAAGCCGATCGTTGGTCAGGTCGACCGAATATGCCGCCTGCGCCGAATCGAGCAGCGCGTCCACGTAGCCGCCACCGTTCTCGAGGATGGATTGCCTGAGCTGGTCGTAGTAGCGGGAGAGCTGCTGCTTCTCGCTTGCCGATCCGTCGGAGAACGGCTCGAGGGCGACCACGAAGTGATGGAGCGCCCCTTCCTCGCTATCGTCTAGGTGCAACACGGTGACGCGGCCGCGCCATGCCGGGCTTTGCAAAATCAGCTCGATAGGCTTGCTTTGCGGGGTAAGGCGTTCGCGAAGCGTTTCCAGCTGCAGTGCGCGGCGCACCTCGGGCCGTTGCTCTTCGCAAGTCAGCGAGCATGCGATGTGCTCGACGGCGCCCGAGTAGTTGCCGCTGTCGGCTAGAAACATATTCGATGATGTGCGCAGGATGCGGTATTGGTCGAGCTTGGCGTCGCAGTATATGCAGTTGGAGAAGTGGAAGCCAAGACGGGAAACGCGCTTCAAGATGCGCTCGTTTTGCCGTTGGCGCGCCACTGCCTCGGCAAGGCGCGCGTTGTTCTTATCTATGTACATGTTTTTGTCCGCTTGGCGGAACAGCTCGCGCATGGTGGGGGATTCGAATTCGCTGGACAGGGCGTAGCCGGCGGCATAGCTGATGGGCATATCGGGATGGGCCTGGGAATACTCATCTGCGTTGCGCCTTATCCGGTCGAGCAGCGCCGCGGCCTGTGCGGCATCGGCGCCGCGCAGCACCGCCAGGAACTCGTCGCCGCCATAGCGGCCGGTGAAGCATAGGGGGCTTTGCACTTTCGCCAGCTGCAGCGCGAAAGAGCGGATGTATTCGTCGCCCTTTTCGTGCCCAAGGTTGTTGTTGATGGTGCGAAGGTTGTTCAGGTCGAACACGAACACGGCCAAGGGGCTTTCGGGGCCGATGGGCCCGGGCTGCGACAAGATCTCCTCGCACTTGTTCTTGTTGAGAAGGCCCGTCGCTTCGTCAAGGTACACTTTGCGCTGCAGCTGCCTGCTCAGGGCTGCGGTGCGCAGCGCACGGACAAGCTCGATGGCGAACAACGCCAGCAGGCCCACGATATCGGCTATGACGATGCTTTCCAGGCGGTCGAGCGCGGTGGCCTTCTGCTGCGAGTAGTCCTCCGCCAGCTTGGTGGCTTGGTCGCAGATCTGGAAGAAATCCTCGCTTTTCGCGATGATATCGGTGTTCTGGTAGCCGGTTTCGCGCACTTGCGCGATCTCGTCGCGCAAGTCGTAGAAGTACTCGGAGAGCTCGGTCATCTTCGCCTGATAGGCATCGTCGTCAAGACGCACCAAATCTAGGTCATCGCTTCCATAGCGCAGTCCATCGATGTAGGAATCCACCGCCTCGATCAGCTTATCCTGCGCAAGCCCCGCGTCCTCCATCTTCACGATGCGCTGCGTGGTGCCGCGCACCAATCCGGCATAGTTCACCACGCGAGCGGTGCCTTGTATGTCTGCGACGAGCGACATGATGTCGAGAAACAGGAAGATGAGCACGATGGTGAGCGCCGTCATGAGGACGCGCGAGATTCGGCTGCCTTTGCTGATGGTGCGCGTGTTCATCCTAAGCCTTTGCGATACGGGGAAGCTGATACGAGCCAACGACGATTCTATCATGGGGTCGCTTCGGGCAACCGTTGCGTAGGTTTAGAAAGTTAGAGCGGTGCCGTTTTCGAAACAAGCATTGTGCCAAGCGTTATCCCGCGTCAAAACAAGTTGGGCCCGGAACCATCGTTCCCGGGCCCAACGTATCGGGTTCGGTTACGTGCGTTGGCCGCTTATTCGCCCCAGACGCGCTCGGCGACCCGTCGCACCAGCGCGATCTTGGCCCACTGGTCATCCTCGGTGAGCACGTTGCCCTCTTCGGTGGAGGAGAAGCCGCACTGCGTGGACAGGCGCAGCTGCTCGAGCGGAACGTATTGCGCTGCCTCATGGATGCGCGCGATTACGTCGTCCTCGTTTTCCAGCTCGGGGAACTTGGACGTGACCAGGCCCAATACCACCTTCTGGTCGCGGATATGCGCCAGCGGGGCGAAATCGCCGGAGCGGTCGGAATCGTACTCCAGGAAGAAGCCGTCGTAGTTCGCCCCGCCGAAGAGCACCTCGGCCACCGGCTCGTATCCGCCGGAGGAGAACCACGTGGAGCGGAAGTTGCCGCGGCAGATGTGCGTGGTGATGGTCATGTCTTCGGGCTTGGCCTCAAGGATGCGGTTGATCGCATCCACGTAGTCCTTCGCCACCTGGTCGACGTCGATTCCCTCGGCGGCATACGCCTCGCGCTTGGCCGGGTCGCAGAACTCGCCCCAGCTGGTGTCATCGAACTGCAGGTAGCGGCAGCCCAGGTCGTAGAAGGCGCACACGGCATCGCGATACACCTCCACGATGTCGTCGAAGAGCACCGACTCATCGGCGTAGCGCTCGATGGGGCGGTACGTGGCCTTGCCGCGCACGCAGGGGATGAGGTGCAGCATGGAGGGCGCGGGGATGGTCAGCTTCACCGGATAGTCGCCGGCGATGTCGCGCAGCTTGGCGAAATGGGCCAGGAACGGGTGGTCGCCGAAGGCGATCTTGTCGCGGAACACCAGCTGGGCGCCCTTGGGCTTGGGACCCTTGAACTCCACCGACCACGTTTCGGCGTCGACGTGCTCGACGTTTTGCAGGCCTTCCAGGAAGTCGAGGTGCCACATGGCGCGGCGGAACTCGCCGTCGGTGACGGCCTTCAGGCCAGCCTGTTTCTCCTTTTCCACCAGGTCTGCGATGGCGGCGTCCTCGGCGGCGATCAGTTGCTCGCGGGTGATGGTTCCGGTGGCGAAATCGGCGCGCGCCTGCTTGAGGGCCTCGGGGCGCAGGAAGCTGCCGACGATGTCATATGCGTAGGGAGGGTTGGTGATGGCCATGGGTGGCGTCCTTTCATCGCTTGTGTTGCGAGGGAAAGGATGCCACAGGCCTGCGTGATAGAAAACTATCGGTTTGATAGGGTTATGTATAGCTAAAAGGAATGGAAGTGGGCTGCGGCTTGGCGCGCGTCGTCGGGCGACGGCAGGCAGCGCCGTGCGTCACGCCTTGCGGTTTGCGCTGCCGTTTGGCCGTGCCGCGCAGTGGGGCCGGCGGTATGGGGGCGCCCCTGCGCCTTGCCCCTATTCGCCAGCTTCGCGCTGGTATTCGTTCACGTATTCCTGCAGCAGCTGCAGGTAGCGTTCGGCCACCGAGGACAGCGGGCGGTCGGCGCGTTTGACGTATCCCAGCTCCATATGCTCGGGGCTTTCGAGCGGGATTGACATAATCTGGCTGCCATTGAGGTCCTCGGAAAGGATGCCGCTCGAGATGGTGTAGCCGTCAAGACCGATGATCAGGTTGAACAGCGTCGCGCGATCGGTTACCACGATGCTCTTGTCCACGGCCTCGGCGATATGCAGCTCCTCGGCATAGTACAGCGAGTTGCGAATGCCCTGGTCATAGCTCAGGCGCGGGTAGGGCGCCAGGTCGGCAAGGGTGACGCGCTCAAGGTGCGCCAGCGGGCTGTTGCGGCTGACGAATACGTGCGGTTTCGCACGGAACAGCGGCACGAAGTGCAGGTCTGCCGACTTCACCACGTTCGAGATGACGCTTTCGTTGAAGTCGCAGCGGTACAGCACGCCCAGCTCGCTGCGCTGCACCCGCACGTCGTCGATGATGCCGGCGGTGGACGTCTCCCGCAGCGAGAATTCGTAGCGGTTGCGGTCGTATTCGCGCACGAGCGAGACGAACGCGTTCACCACGAAGGCGTAATGTTGGGTGGAGATGCCGAACACGCGGCGGATGCGGTCGGCGCCCTTGTATTCGCCTTCCAGAAGGTCGGCCTGCTCGATGACTTGGCGGGCGCGCGAGAGGAAGCGCATGCCCTCTTCGGTGGGGACGACGCCGGTGCGCGAGCGCGTGAAGATGGTGATGTCCATTTCGCGTTCAAGCTCCGACACCGCTTTGGAAAGGCTGGGCTGCGCGACGAAGAGTTTCTCTGCCGCCGCAGTGAGCGACCCGGATTCGGCTACCTGGATGACGTATCTGAGCTGTTGAAGTTTCATGGGCCGTATTCTAGCAGGAAGGGAAGGGGGCCGGTAGGATATAGCCGGGTCGATTCGCCTGACAAACGCGTCGCGGCCGTGTTGCACGGGGATTGGCTGCGGCGTTGCGGACGGGGCAGCGTCGGTGGGCTGCGAGTGGGTGTTCGCTGTCGTGCCGCGCGCGGGCTTGTCGTCGTGTCGTAAGCGGCTTTGCTGTCGTGCCGCGAGCGGGCGTTCGCCGCTGCGTTGCAATCGGGGTTTAGCGGGCGTTTCCCTATACGGTTGGTATGCGGAAATTGCGCGGCGCTTGCGGGTTTGGCGCATGATACGCGTATCATGGAAGCGTTTTTCAGGCACTATCGCGGCCCTGCGCCGCCGCATCGGGAAAGGAAGCGAAATGACTCGCATCGGCATTTTGGGATACGGAAACCTTGGACGTGGCGTTGAGCTGGCCATTCGCCAGAACGACGACATGGAGCTCGCGGCGGTGTACACGCGCCGTGACCCCGCAAGCGTGAGCATCGCCACCGAGGGCGTGCCCGTTCGCTCCGTGGCCGACCTGGAAACCGGCAACGAGGACATCGACGTGCTCATCCTGTGCGGCGGCAGCGCCACCGACCTTCCCGAGCAGACGCCGAAGTACGCGGCGCTGTACAACGTGGTGGACTCGTTCGACACGCATGCCAACATCCCCGCGCATTTCGCGAACGTCGACGCGGCGGCTCGCGAGGCCGGCATGTGCGCGCTCATCTCCTGCGGCTGGGACCCGGGCCTGTTCTCGCTGAACCGCCTGTACGCCAACTGCATCCTACCGCAGGGCGCGGACTACACGTTCTGGGGCCGCGGCGTGTCCCAGGGACACTCCGACGCGCTGCGCCGCATCCCCGGCGTGGCCGATGCGCGCCAGTACACCATCCCCGTGCCCGCCGCGCTCGATGCGGTGCGCGCCGGCGGCAACCCGCAGCTGACCACGCGCCAGAAGCACACGCGCGAGTGCTGGGTGGTGCTCGAGGAGGGCGCCGACGCCCAGGCGGTGGAGAAGCAGATCGTCGAGATGCCGAACTACTTCGACGAGTACGACGTCACGGTGCACTTCATCAACCAGGAAGAGCTCGATCGCGACCACGCGGGCCTGCCGCACGGCGGCTTCGTCATCCGCACGGGCACCACGGCCGGCGGCAACGATTGCCGTATCGAGTACTCGCTCGACCTGGGCTCCAACCCTGAGTTCACCGCCTGCGTGCTGGTGTCCTACGCCCGCGCCGTCGCGCGCCTGGCGGCCAAGGGCGCAACCGGCTGCAAGACCGTGTTCGACATCGCGCCCGCTTACCTCTCGCCCGTAAGCGGCGAGGAGCTGCGCGCCCACATGCTGTAAGGGTGGCGCGCGGCGCAGGGATGTAGGCGGGGGCGTTGCCGAACGGGCAGCGCTCCCGCTTTGCGTTTGGGGCCGCCATGGGCGTGCCTGAAAATGTCACGTACGTGTAAATTACTCCATACCTTCTTCAAAAAGACGCGCTAGGGTGCTATTTTTTTGCAGTTTCCGTCCTTTGGAAGGGGGATGTGCATGGTAGATGAGAAACCGGAGGCGGTAGAGCAGCCTCAGGAGAAGGATTGCTCGGCCGCTGCTTCGGAGGAAACCTCCGGTAACGCAAAGTCGCTCGGCGTTTTCTCGTTCGAGGGCGACATGTCGCTGGCGCAGGCCATTCCGCTGGGCCTGCAGCACGTGCTGGCGATGTTCGTGGGCAACCTGACGCCGCTTTTGATCGTCACGGGCGCGTGCGGCCTGGCGGGTGCGGAGTTCGCGGACGTGCAGCTGGCGCTGCTGCAAAACGCCATGTGGATCGCTGGCGTGGTGACTTTGGTCCAGCTGTTCGGCGTCGGCCCCATCGGCGGCAGGGTGCCCATCATCATGGGCACGTCCTCGGGCTTCATCGGCGTGTTCAACTCCGTGGCGGCATCCATGGGCGGCGGCCTGTTGGCCTACGGCGCCATCATGGGTGCTTCCATCATCGGCGGCCTGTTCGAGGCCGTGCTTGGCTTTTTCCTCAAGCCTCTGCGCCGGTTCTTCCCGGCCGTGGTCACGGGCACGGTGGTGCTCTCCATCGGCTTGAGCTTGATCAGCGTCGGCGTGAACACCTTTGGCGGCGGCGCCAGCGCCAAGGACTTCGGCTCGTTTGAGAACCTGTGCCTGGCGCTTGTCGTGCTGGTGGTCATTTTGGCGGTCAAGCACGCGACCACCGGGTTTTTGAGCGCATCCTCCATTCTGGTCGGCATTATCGTCGGCTATATCGTTGCGGGTGTCATGGGCATGGTCCTGCCCACCACCGGTGTCGACGCGAACGGCGTCGAATACACGAAGGCGTGGGTTTTGAACTGGGATAAGGTTGCCGCGGCGGCATGGTTCGCCGTGCCCAACCCGCTGCCCGTGGCGCCCGTGTTCGACATGCGTGCCATCGCCCCCGTGCTCGTGATGTTCGTGGTCACCGCCGTCGAGACCGTCGGCGACATCTCCGGCGTCACGCAGGGCGGCATGAACCGCGAGGCCACCGACAAGGAGCTTTCCGGCGGCGTGATCTGCGACGGCTTGGGCTCCACCGCGGCGGCCCTGTTCGGCGTGTTGCCGAACACCTCGTTCAGCCAGAACGTCGGCCTGGTCACCATGACGAAGATGGTCAACCGCAAGGCCCTGGCCTGCGGCGCGGTGTTCCTGATTTTGTGCGGTTTGTGCCCGAAGCTGGGCGCGGTGGTCTCCATCATGCCGCAGTCCGTTCTGGGCGGCGCGGCCGTCATCATGTTCGCCTCCATCGTGGTCAGCGGTATCCAGCTGATCACGCGCGAGCCTTTGACCCCGCGCAATCTGAGCATCGTATCGGTGGCCTTGGGCCTGGGCTACGGCATCGGCGCCAACCCGGCGGTTTTGGCAGGCGCTCCCCAGATGGTTAGCCTGATCTTCGGCGGCTCCGGCATCGTTGCCGCGGCGGCCATGGCCATCATCTTGAACATCGTGCTCCCCAAGGATAAGGAAATTACCCAAAGCGACGCAGACGTATAGCCTTTCGCGACGCATATATGATGAGAATGCCCGGTAGGTCTGCGTGACTTACCGGGCATTTCAGGCTTTCAGGGGCTTTGCGGGCGGGTTAGCCCGCCTTGGGGTGATGTGCGGCTTTACGGTCGGCGTGCTGGCACGCCCGATGGCTCGTCCGGCCATCCGGTTACGTCGTTGCCGCCTATGGAGGCAGCTCGGCATTGCTTCATATGCGCCTGCAGCGCTTCCAGGTCCTGCACGGTGTCCACGTCGAACAGCTCCCATTCGCTGGCGGCTTCCACACAGCGCACGCACCGCGCATGCGCTTTGGCCACGAAGCCGCCGCCTTTGCCGGGCGGGAGCGCGCGCAGCTCGTCGAAGGCCCAGCTGGGGAACAGCACGGGCGCGCCCGGCGCGCCTTGGAAGCCGACGCGCCAGATGAGCTCGGGGTGCGCTTCGGCGCCGCGGAGCAGGGCGGCAAGGGTGTTCGCGCTGATGAGTGGCTGGTCCGCTTGAACGAACGTGACCGTGTCGCACCCATCCATGACCTGCATCCCTAGGCGCACGGTGTCGCTTCTGAGCGGTTCGTCGTGCAGGATGGCCTTCACGCCCAGGCTGCGGCACAGCTGTGCCACGTCCTTATGGCGCGTGACTGCCACGCGTTTCGCGAACAGCTCGTTGCAGGCCCTGATCGCGTGGGCGATAAGCGGCTTGCCGTCCAGGCTAGCCATGAGCTTGTTCGACCCGAAGCGCGTGCCCAGGCCCGATGCCATGATGATGCAGCCGTGTATGACATTCGGGGTTTCAACGGGGCTGGTCATGGTCGGTTCGCCTTTGCAGATTCGATGGTCGGTCGGTTGGGTTCGGTGTGCGGGGCTTTCGAAGGATTCCCCGGCCACAGTATAATATGTACGTTTCTATAAACCTCAAGCAACGGGGTGCACCATTATTACCTTTCAGAAATACGTTCGCCCGCAAAGCCTGCAAGAGGCTTGGGAGCTGAACCAGAAGAAGCGCAATCGCGTGGTGGCGGGCATGATGTGGCTGAAGATGGGCAACCATTCCTTCGGCACCGCCATCGACCTGTGCGATCTGGGCTTGGGCACCATCGAGGAGACCGACGAGGAGTTTCGCATCGGCGCCATGGTAACCCTGCGTCAGATGGAAACCCACGCCGGCCTTAACGCCTATTCCTGCGGCGCCATCAAGGCGGCGTTTCAAGACATCGTGGGCGTGCAGTTCCGTAACGGCGCCACGCTCGGCGGAAGCCTGTGGCGTCGCATGGGCTTTTCCGACATCGTCACGGCGTTTCTCGCCATGGACAGCTACGTCGAGCTGCACGAAGGCGGCATCGTGCCCCTGGAGCGGTTCGTGAACATGCCCTACGATAAGGACATCCTGGTGCGCCTTATCGTCAAGAAGCGCCCCGGCGCCTTCGCGTACCAGGCCGTGCGCAAGCAGCGCACCGACCTTCCCACGCTCAACTGCATGGCGGTGAAGCTGGGCGGCGAATACCGCGTGACGGTGGGCGCCCGCCCGGGTCGTGCCGTGCTTCTGCGCGATGACCAGGGCATCCTTGCCGACGGCATCAACGAGGCGAGCGCCGCGGCCTTCGCCGAGCGCGTCGCGGGAAGCATCCGCGTTTCCGGGAACATGTGGGGCAGCGCCGAGTACCGCCGCGCGCTCGCGCCCGTGCTCGTGCGCCGCGCCCTGCTGGCGTTAGGGGAGGTGCGCTAGATGGAAGTCAAGATCAAGCTGAACGGCAAAACGGTGGTCGACGACATCCCCGCCGACATGCTGCTCATCGATTTTGCGCGCGCCCACGGGTGCAAAAGCGTCAAACGCGGCTGCGAGACGTCCGCGTGCGGCCTGTGCACGGTGATGCTCGACGACGTGCCCGTGCTGTCTTGCTCCACGCTGGCCGCCCACGCCGACGGCCGCAGCGTCTGCACGCTGGAAGGCCTGCAGGCAGAAGCGTCGGAGTTCGTGGGCTTCATCGCCGACCAGGGCGCCGAGCAGTGCGGTTTCTGCAACCCCGGCTTCGTGATGAACACCATCGCGCTGCTGCGCGAGAACCCCGATCCCACCGACGACGAGATTCTGGCGTACCTGAGCGGCAACCTGTGCCGTTGCTCGGGCTACGTGGGCCAGCTGCGCGGCATCCGCGCCTTCCTGGACGAAAAGCACGGCAAGGAGGTCGAGCGTGGATAAGCCCGAATACCGCTCCGTAGGCAAGTCGGTCCGCAAGAAGGACTCGCTGCAGCTTCTGCTGGGAAAGCCCGTCTACACCGAGGATATCGCGCCCGACGCGCTGGTGGTCAAGCTCCTGCGGAGCCCCCACGCCAACGCCATGGTGAAGACCATCGACGCATCTAAGGCGAAGAAGGTGCCTGGTGTGGTCGACGTGTACACCTGGGAGGACGTGCCCGACCAGCGCTTCTCCAACGCCGGGCAGACCTACCCCGAAACCAGCCCCTATGACCGCCTGATCATCGACCGTCACGTGCGCTTCGTGGGCGATGTGGTGGCCATCGTGGCAGCCGAGAACGAGAAGGCGGCGCAAACCGCCCTTTCGCGCATCAAGGTTGAATACGACGTGCTGGAGCCGGTCCTGGATTTCCGCACCGCGAAGGACAATCCCGTGCTGGTGCACCCCGAGGACAACTGGCATATGCTGTGCGACCTGGGCGGCGACAACACGCGCAACCTGGTGGGCACTACCTCCGACGCCGGCGGCGACATCGAGGCGGTGCTGGCCGATTGCGACGTGGTGCTGGAGCGCACCTACCATACGAAGGCGTACAACCAGGCCATGATGGAGACGTTCCGCACGTTCACCCAGCTGGACCGCTATGGTAGGCTGCACGTGATCTCGTCCACGCAGATCGTCTACCACGTCCGCCGCATCCTATCGCACGCGCTCGGCATCCCGAAAAGCCGCATCCGCGTGGAGAAGCCGCGCATCGGCGGCGGTTTCGGCGCGAAGCAGACCGCGGTAAGCGAGGTGTACCCCGCGTTCGTCACCATGAAGACGGGGCGTCCGGCGCTGTGCGTGTTCTCGCGCAAGGAATCGCAAACCTGCGGGTCGCCGCGCCACGAGATGGAGGTCAAAATCCGCCTAGGCGCGAACAACGACGGCCGCATCCGCGCGCTTGGGGTGACCACGCTGTCGAACTCGGGCGCCTATGGCGAACACGGTTGGGCCACGGTCGGCCTGACAGGGCACAAGTCCATCCCGCTGTACACCGGCTCGCTCGAGGCGTTCAAGTTCGACGCCAACGTGGTGTACACGAACATGCAGCCGTCGGGCGCGTACCGCGGCTTCGGCGCCACGCAGGGCCAGTTCGCCGTGGAAACCGCCGTCAACGAGCTGGCGGCGAAGCTGGGCCGCGACCCGGTGGAGCTGCGTGAGCAGAACATGGTGCGCGAAGGCATGGCCATGCCCGCCTACTTCGGCGAGGTCGCCAACGCCTGCGCCCTGGACCGTTGCATGCAGCACTGCAGCGACATGTTTGGCTGGAAGGAGAAGTTCCCCGTTCGCGACATGGGCAACGGCAAGGTGCGCGCAGCCGGCGTTGCCATGTCCATGCAGGGTTCGGGCATCTCCGGCATCGACGTGGGCTCGGTCACCGTCAAGCTCAACGACGACGGGGGATATATGCTGCTCATCGCCGCGGCCGACATGGGCACGGGTTGCGACACCATCCTGGCCCAGATGGTCGCCGAGCATATGGAATGCCCCGTGGATGCCGTGAGCGTGTTCGGAGCCGACACCGATGCGTCCCCGTATGATTCAGGTTCCTACGCTTCTTCCACCACCTATGTCACGGGCATGGCGGTGGAGAAGGCGTGCACGCAGCTCAAGGAGCGCCTGTGCGCCATCGCCGCCGAGGAGCTCGGCTGCGATGCGGCCGAGCTGCGCTTCGAGGGCGGATGCGTTCGCCACGAGGCCACGGGGCGCACGGTCTCGCTGCCCGAGATCGCCGCGAAAAGCCAGTGCAACTGCCGTCTTGCCCCGGAGGCCACCGCCCAGCATTCCTCGCCGGTGTCCCCGCCGCCGTACATGGTGGGCATGGTCGAGATCGAGCTCGACCGCGAGACCGGCGTGGTGGAGGTGCTCGACTACGCAGCCGTGGTCGATTGCGGCATCCCCATCAACCCGGCGCTCGCGCGCATCCAGGTGGAAGGCGGCATCGTGCAGGGCATCGGGCATACGCTCATGGAGGACGTCACGCGTACGCCCAAGGGGGCCATCCGCGAATCGAGCCTGTTCACGTACCGGTTACCCACCCGTCTGGACACGGGCCGCATCAACGTGGAGTTCGAGCATTCCTACGAGCCCACGGGCCCGTTCGGCGCGAAGTCCATCGGCGAGATCGTTATCAACACGCCGGGTCCCGCGCTGGCGCAGGCCATCTACCGGGCAACGGGCGTGTGGCATCGCGAGCTGCCCATCCTTCCCGAGCACATCCTGCTGGCGAAACCTGAGGAGTAGGCATTCTAAGCAGCTTGCTACATATCCAGTGTGGGCTTACGGCCATCATCGGCGGTGGCGGCAAGTCCACGCTCTTGCGTGCCTTGGCCGAGGAGCTGTCGCGCGATGCGCGCGTGATCGTGGCCACCAGCACGAAGATGTACGTGCCCGATTGGTGCCCCGTGGTGCTTGGCGCGTCGCCCGATGACGTGCAGGCGGCGCTTTCTGAGGCCCCCATCGTATGCGCGGGCTCCATCCATCCGCCTACGGGGAAGTTGGCCGAGCCGCGGGCGGCGTTTTCCGACCTGGTATGTTTGGCGGACTATGTGCTGGTGGAGGCGGACGGGGCGAAGAAGCTCCCGCTGAAGGCGCATGCCGAGCACGAGCCGGTCATCCCCGCGTGCGCCGGGCGGACGGTGTGCGTGGTCGGGGTCGACGGCCTAGGCGCCCCCGTTTCGCAGACGTGCCACCGGCCGCAAATCTTCGCGCAGCTGGCCGGCGTTTCCGTCGACGACGCGGTCACACCCGAGGCGTTGGCGGCGGTGCTTTGCGCCGAGGCGCTTCATGACGTGGTTTTGATCAACAAGGTGGAGACTGCCGCCGACTGGCAGGCGGCGCGGCGCATCGCGGCGCTGTGCGATACGCCGGTGGTGGCGGGAAGCCTTTGGAGGGACGATCTTCGATGCTTGCGGTGATCCGCGGCGCCGGCGATATCGCCAGCGCCATCGCGCTGCGCCTTGTGCGATGCGGCGCTTCCGTGCTTATGACCGAGATAGAGCAGCCTTTGACGGTCCGTCGCACCGTTGCCTTCAGCGAAGCCGTTCGCATGGGGAAAGCCCAGGTGGAAGGCGTGATGGCCGTGCGGACGCGGGATGCGTCCCATGCCTTGGAGCTGCTTTCGCGTGAAGACGTCATTTCCGTTTTGGTGGACCCCGCGTGCGCGTGCGTCAAGGACGTGGTGCCCGACGCGGTGGTCGACGCCGTGCTGGCCAAGCGCAACCTGGGCACTACCATGGATATGGCCCCTATCGTTGTCGGAGTCGGCCCGGGCTTCACCGCAGGCGTTGATTGCCATGCCGTGGTGGAGACCATGCGCGGGCATACCCTGGGCCGTGCGTATTACGAGGGCTCGGCGTTGCCGAACACCGCAGTGCCCGGTTTGGTGGGCGGCTTCGCCGGCGAGCGCGTGCTGCGCGCTCCTTGCGATGGCGAGTTCCGCGGTGTTGCGGCCATAGGGGACCATGTTGAGGAAGGCCAGGTTGTGGCGTATGCGGGGGATGTCCCCGTGGTTGCCACGCTCACGGGCGTGTTGCGCGGCCTGATAGCCGATGGGGTGCAGGTTCGCCAGGGCTTGAAGTGCGGCGATGTTGATCCACGCGACCAGAGCGGCTATTGCGGGCTGGTCTCGGACAAAGGCCTGGCGGTTGCGGGCGGCGTGCTTGAGGCCATCCTTCATGTAGGTGGAACGTTTTCGGCCCGATAGGGTGTGAGGTGGGAAGATGCGCAAGATCGCAGAGCATATCGCAGGTGCTTGCCGTGCAGGCGAGCCGTTGGTGCTGGTCGCGGTGGCGGAAAGCAAGGACTCCACGCCGCGCAAAGCGGGAACGCTTATGCTGGTGTCCGCCGACGGGCTGGCATGCGGCACCATCGGCGGCGGCGCCATCGAGGCGCATGGCATAGCCTGCGCGCGCCGTCTGCTGGGCGGCAAGGCACACCGCTTCGAGAACATGGGCCTTGAGGGGCGCTTGGGCATGGTCTGCGGCGGAAGCGCAAGCTTGCTGTATGTCCCGATATGCGGCGGCAGCGCGGTGTGGGCCAAGGTTGCCAGCGTGCTGTTGCGCTGTTTCGAGAAGCGCATGCCGGCGTATCTGGCGTTAAGCTGCTGCGATGAGCTGCCGCGATCTGGCGAAGGCGTCGCGTTGCTTGACGCCGATGGGGCCTTGCTCGCAGGCGACGGCTCCGCGCCGGGCGATCGGATTCGCGGTCAGAAGGGGCGCTGCATCGCGGACGGTTGGCTTATGCTGCCTGTTCCCTTGCCGGTCCGCGCCGTGGTGTTCGGCGGCGGGCATGTGGGCAGCGCCACCGTTTCGGCCCTGTCGCGCGTGAGTTTTTCCTGCACGCTGTTCGACTGTAGGCCGGAGTTCGCGAACGCCGGCAAATCCCACGGCGCGCAGCAGGCGGTCGTGGGGGACTACGGCGATATCGCCGCCTCTCTGACCCTTGACGAGCGTGATTACGTCCTCATCATGACGCATAGCCATCGGCACGATTTCGCCGTGCTGGAGCAGGTGCTCCGCCAGCCGTTGGCATATGTGGGGTTCATGGGCTCGCGGCGCAAGATCGCCACGGCGCGCGAGCGCATGCTGGAAGCGGGGATTTCCGAGTCGGCGCTTGACGCCGTGCACATGCCCATAGGGTTGGATATCAAGGCCGAAACGCCCGAGGAGATAGCCGTCAGCATAGCGGCCGAGTGCATCCTGCATCGAGCGACGCGCTAAGCCGCGCCATCGGAGGACGGCGTCGGGCGCGAAGGCGCATCAGGGTGTTCCGGCCATGGCGGTGGATCGATCACCGTCATGTCAAGGCGAAGCGTTTGGGCGATAAGCGTTGCAAGCTCGTCGTCGGTGATGTCGGGCTTGGCCTTCATCATCCCCGCTAACCCGAATATGAGCAGGCCGAACGTTTCGGGGATCAGCTGGATCTCGATGGTCCGGTACGCCATGTACTCGGACACGATGTAGTTCTGGATGCATGCCACCACCTCGCGGACGGCCTGCGTGGCGAAGCGGTCGCGCAGGCCGAGTTCCTCGAGCACGGAAAACATCGGGCGAGGCTCGCCCGATGCGGTGTAGAGCGCGCGTCGCAGCATGGACACGCAGTTTTTCAGCTCCGAGGGGGTTTCGCCGAACGCACGCAGCTCGTTCCAGGTGGACACGCTTTCGACAAGATCCTCAAGATAGTCCTCGATCACGGCGTCGGTGACGGCCTGCTTGTCGGGGAAGTAATAGTACAGAAGGCTGCGCGCCACGCCGGCCTTGCGGGCGATGGCGGCCATGCTGGTGGCGGTGACCCCTTCGGTTTCGTAAAGCTCGCGCGCCGCCAGCATGATGTCGCCGGCGGTTCCTTCAAGCCGCGCGCTTTGCCTGACCTGCCGCGTGACGGGGTGCGGTAGGTCAGGATCGAATCCGGGTAACGGCTTGTTGTCCAGTGCAGACACGGGGCTCCTTCGCGTGTGGGGAAGCCGCCGCGCTGCGTGCGCTCAGGCGTGGTTCGCTGTAGTTCAGCGGTTTTCCTCGACGACCTCTCGATAGCTCTTCGTGTCATTATAGAGCTCGTCTGTAAGCGGGTTAAGGCGCCGTGCGCGGATTCGGCGTAGCTGGTAGGCGGCAAGGGCCACATTGGCGATGAGCGCCACCAGGCTGACGGCGAAGAACGCGTTCGGGTTGTGGGTCGTGGGGATCTCGGCGAACGTGTAGAACTGCGGGAGCGCCATGGCGAACATGGCGTACAGCGCCAGCGTCTGCGCACGATGCTGCAGCCATGCGCCGCGTTTCGTGAAGAACGTCGGGACGGTGCAGGCGATCAGCAGGGCCAGGCCCGTGTAGGTGGAGTGGTCGGACATGCAGTTGTAGGTGTAGGCGAAGTTCCACAGGTCGTAGGCGATGATCCACATCCACAGCATGTCGGGCCAGATCATGTCGCGCGACTTGTCCCTCGAGATGAAGATGCCGAACCAGCCGCAGATGGTGACGATGTTCAGGATGCCGGCGATCGCGTTCATGATGTTCCAAGGGCCGGAGATCATCCAGACGTGGTCGACGATGGCGCCGCCCCACAGGCCGTACGTGAACATCTGCACGTCGCGCACCACGGCTTCGGCGATGTTGATGGCCAGGATAAGCGGAGGGAAGCACAGTGCCCATCGCTTCTCATACAGATGATGCTCCTTGCCGTCCGCGCCGCGCCATTTCACGAACCGCAGCGCCATGAATCCGATGCATCCCGCCAAGGCGGAATAGGTTTTAGCCCAGTTGAACCAGTTGCCCGTTCCGTATTCGTTGCCGGGCGCCGCGGTGTGGGGCCAGACGAATATGGTGAACACGATCGGGGCCACGATGAACAGCGTCACGCCGCCCCAGACGCTCGTGCGGCCGAACTCGTTGAATGCCATGAGGGCGAACACGACGAACAGCCAGATCGCCCAGATCATAGGGTCGGATGCTTGATATAGGATGCCCATGGGATCCTCCTTGGGTTGAACGGCGCGCCGCCGCGGTTGCCCGTATCGTGCGGCGGCGCGAAGGTCGTAAGCGTTACGGGCGCTCCACCATGGTTTTGACGCGGCTTTTCTCGTCCCATGCGGCCACGTAGCCGAACTCCTCAAGGTTGGCCAGCGCTGCCTCGCGTTGGCCTTCGGGAACGTCGATGCTCTCGAGGTACACCCTGCGGAAGCGCGGGTTGTCGATGTAGAGCTCCTGCTTGAAGGGGTTGCGCTTCTTGCCGAAAATCGTGTAGGCCTGGTAGATGAACACGCTCGCGTTGAAGATGAGCGCGATGACCGAGATGGTCATGTGAGCTGCGGGGTTGTTGGTGGAATGGACCACGAACGCCGGATGCAGGAAGAACCAGGGGATGGTCATGGTGACGATCATGTTCACGGCAAGCGTGCGGACGCGGTGCTGTGCGTAGGCTCCGCGCTTGATGAAGAACGCCGGGATGGTGCAGGCGGCCAGAAGCACCAGGCCGCAGTACATGGAGCGGTCGGAGACGCTGTTGTAGGTGTAGGCGAAGTTCCACAGGTCGTAGCCGATGATCCAGAACCACAGCTGATCGGGCCAGACGTAGTCCTTCTTCTTGCCGCGGCTGACGATGATGCCGAAGAAGCCGCAGATGCAGATGGCGTTCAAGATGCCGGCGATGCCGTTCATGACGTTCCACGGGCCGCCGACCACCATGTAGCCGTCGACGATGCCGTTGACGCCCGTGAGCTGGAAGTCGCGGATGCACGCCTCAAGGATGTTGATGGCGAAGATGATGGGCGGTATGCAGACGATGTACTTCTTCTGGAAGGCGGGGAAGTAGACGATCAGCCAGCCCAAGATCGCTCCGGCTAAGCACGAGTAGGTTTTCACCCACTGGAACCAAGTGCCGGCGCCCGTGCCCTCGACCGCGGTATGGGGCCAAACGAAGACGGTCAGAACGGCCGGCAGCGCGATGAATATGACCGCGCCGATCCATTTGTTCAAGCGCGACAGCTCGTTCATGCCGATCAGAAATGCCAGGTACAGCAACACGCTCACGCATGCCGTCGCCGATAGCGGCTCGTAGAAAAACATGGCAGATCCCTCCTCCTTGTATGCTTGCAGGCCGTCCGGGGCGCCGTTCAGCAATCTTGCAATGGCGTGCATCCGGCTCGGTCCGCTCCCTTCGGCGAGAGTGTAGCAAGGGCTTTTTCCATTGGCTTGACGGTTTGCCCTTGATTCGTCAAGGAGAGGCTTCGGCGGCAAGCGGCTGTTTTTCGTCGGGAAACGTGATTGACGGAACGGTAACGGTTGGAATATTTTTCGCCGAAAAGGGCGCCGAACGTTATGCGAAATCAACAGGGTTTCGCTGGAAAATACGCGCCGAAACCCAAGGATTATGGGATCGGCCAATCATTTTTCGCCATAGATTCACGGGATTCAACCGATAGAAGCTGGCAACGAATTTCTCAAAAATCGATTGACAATGACAATCGCCGTCAAGTTTAATGCGCTCTGACGCAAGTCGTGGGAAAACGTATTTGCGCAACCTCATTGAAGGCTGTCAACAGAAAGGGTATTGCCATGGCGGATAACGTGGTAGTGGCAAGGAACACCGAGAACGCACCGAAGTGCCCGATGTGCTCTCAGACCGTCGCTTTCTCCCATTACAACAACCTCTCGGCCCAGCTGCCTGTCGATCCTAAGACCGGCGCAATCGTCGAGGGCGGTGTCAAGGAGCAGGCAGAGCAGTGCTTCCGCAACATCGCAGCCGTCGTTGCGAGCATCGATCATGACCTGAACGACGTCGTTCGCGTCACCATCTTCGTCAAGGACATCATGGACATCGACGTTGTGGAGAGGGCTTACAAGTCCTTCTTTACCACTTACGTGCCCGCCCGCACCATCGTTGCCGTCAACGATCTGCCCATGGGCGCCCTGGTCCAGGTTGAGGCTCTGCTCACCAACGGCGAAGGCACCATCCCGAACGAGCCCCAGGCCGGCGACCTGGTCAAGTACGCCAACAATACCCACAACGCCCCGTTCGACGCGATGTCCACGCAGTCCGTGGCGTTCTCCCACTACAACAACATCACCGCTCAGCTGCCGATCGACCCGGTTTCCAACCAGATCGTCATGGGCGGCGTGCAGGAGCAGACCGCTCAGTGCCTGAAGAACATCAAGGCCGTCCTGACTGCCATGGATGTTCCGTTCGACGACATCGTCAAGGTCACCGTCTTCCTGAAGGACCTCGGCGACGTTGAGGCCATGAACGAGATCTACAAGCGCTTCTTCCCGGATTCGGGCATCGCCCGCGCCGTCAACTACCTGCCGGCCCGCACCGTGGTCGAGGTCGCCGACCTGCCGCAGCATGCGCTCGTGCAGATCGAGGCCGTGTGCTCCCACGGCGACGGCACCCCGCCGCAGGCCGTCGAGGCCCGTCATGGCCTGATCATCGAGGCCAACAACATCGCCGACGCTCCGAAGGACGAGCTGTCCTCCCAGACCGTGGCGTTCTCCCACTATAACAACATCTCCGCCCAGCTCGGCGTTGACCCGACAACGGGCGTGCTGGTCGCCGGCGGCGTGAAGGCCGAGACCGAGCAGGCTCTCAAGAACATCAAGGCCATCATCGAGAGCGTTGACCATGTCCTGGAAGACTGCGTCAAGGTGAACATCTTCGTGAAGGACATGAACGACATGGACGCCGTCAACGAGGTGTACGCTCAGTTCTTCCCTGAGGGAACCCCCGCTCGTCGCGTGGTTGGCGTTGCGAACCTGCCCATGGGCGCCGCCATCCAGATCGACGCCATCTTCGGCAACTTCGAGGGTACCCCGCCGATCGCCTAGCGCATCATCCGCGAATCCTTGTCGATCATCGGGTGACCGATGGTTTTGGGAAGGGAACGGGTTTTCACCCGTTCCCTTTTTTGCGTTGGGGAAGGTTTGGGCGGCTTGAAACGCCGTAGCGCTTGCTGCGGCGGCCTTTCGGCTTGAGATTCGCTGCATGCCCTTGCTTTATGGGGAAAGGCATGGGCATGATGGTTTCTTACGATGTAAGGGCGCGGAGAAGCTGCGCTTCGACTGATGGATACAGGGAAAAGAGATGGATGCGGGGCGCATGTTGCATGCGGGCACCCTGACGCATCGGGAAAGGGCGGCCTACATGAAATGGAACGTGGTCACGGATTCAAGCTGCGACCTTATTCCGTCGGACTATCGATCCGATGCGATCGAGCTATCCAGCGTGCCGTTCGAAATCAGCGTCGGTGTTCGCGGGTATACCGATGACGAGCAGCTTGATATCGAGGAGATGCTGCGCGATATGGAGCAGGAGAAGACCGCCAGCTATACTTCCTGCCCCGCTCCGGGCGCGTGGCTTGAGCGGTTCGAGAAGGCTGATCACACGTTCGCCATTACCATTTCGTCGCAGCTGTCTGGCAGCATGAATAGCGCGCTTACCGCTCGCGATTTGGCGCTTGAGGCTGACCCGGATAAGAAGATCGCCGTTCTGGATTCCCGGTCAACCGGTCCTGAGCTGGTCCTTTGCGTGCGTGAGATTGAAAGGCTCGCCCGCGAGGGCGTCGGCTTCGACGAGGCGGTGAACCGTGCGAACGCGTTTTTGGATAAAACCAAGGTGATTTTCGCGCTTTCGTCCTTCGATAACCTGATTAAAAACGGCCGTATGCACAAGATGGCGGGCTTTCTTGCCAAGGCGCTGGGCATGTGGGGCATCGGCAGCGCAAGCGACGAGGGCCGGATCGTCGTCGAGGGCAAGACGCGCGGCCCGAAGCGCACCGTTCGCGCGCTTGTCGAGTGCATGAGGGAGTGCGGGTTCTCGGGCGGCAACGTTGCCATCAGCCATTGCGACAACCATGCTGTTGCCCAGGCTCTTAAGGAGAGCATTTTGAGCGCGTGGGCGGATTCTCGGATTGAGATCCTCCCGACCAGGGGCCTTTGCAGCTACTACGCCGAACGCGGCGGCCTGATCGTCGGCTTTTAGCTGGTAGATTGCCGCGCGCCGTTGATTGCAAAAATTCGGTTTTATTAACAATACAGCGTTTCAGAAACGGTTAAGCCGCGCCCAAGAAGATTGTGCGGGCGCGGTTCGTGTTGTTCACGGGACGGCATAGACGAAATCCTGCCCCTGCGCGGTTGCATGATTGCGCTCGAGGACAACGCGATATGATGGCTCAGGGCACGGGGATTCTGCCCCTGCGCGGCTGCGAGACTGTTCTCGAGGGCATCGCGGCGGAATGCCGCAGGAAGCGAATCCTGCTCCTATGCGGCTCGTTGCTCGAGAGCTTATAGGCTTCAAAAACTGTACGTTTAGGGCTACAGTGGGCTGTCTTGCTTCGGCACTCTTTAGGTTACAGGTCGTCGGGGCAGTCTAGTTCCGCTTCGATTTTCGCGCGGCGCTGTTTTGCCTCAAAGAATGCCAGGCACAGCGCACCGAATACGGCAACGAAGATGGTCACGCCGAACACTACGCCCGTTGCCAGGTTCGCTCCCCAAAAGACGCTTTCGATCGGTACGATCTGCGTCTCGGCGATGCAGCGCATAGCAGCGATGGCGAGTGCGCTTGCGATGCCGGTGATGCCCGAAATGAGCAGGAAATAGCCCGTGGGAATGTGCTCTGTTTGCCCGAAGCGGTTGGTGTCGACATAGCCTTTCCTCGTTTGCAGCACGGCACAGACGGTCATCACGATGAAAAGCCATGCGTACATGACGGCGTCAACGGGATTTGCGAAGAGGCGAAACGCTTCGCCGGCGCCATCGTGCACCCATGCTACCTGCTGGGCCATGATTTGATACACAAGCAACGTGAGCATTCCGAACGATAGCAGCATGAACCCAAGCTTGTAGATTTTCGCGTTCTCGGCCTCAAGACGCTCGTCCTTCGGGCCGGCGTATTCGCGCCATTTCTGGGCAAGTTTCATATTTTGCAGCTTCATGATTCTCTCCTAAAAGGATATGTCTTGGTTTGGGTAACGTGCTGGGTTGGGAACGATGAAAACGGGTTAGCGTTCTTCGTCCCAGAAAAGGTCGTTTAGGGTGACATGAAGGGTTTTGCAAATGGCAACGCATAAATTGAGTGTGGGATTATAACCGCCTGCCTCGATAAGGCCGATGGTTTGGCGTGTGACGCCGACGGCTTCGGCTAAATCGGATTGCGAAAGGCCGGCCGCTGCGCGCGCTGCCTTCATGCATAGGTTTTGCTACAGCCTCACGCCTACCGGCGCTGGATGATTTTCGAGGAATCTCTCGACCGTCGTCTTCTTCTCGTTGCCGTGAAGGCCTTCGTAGGCCAGTGGCGATAAAGCATTGAACAAGGAAAGCATGTCCGAGTCGATTCCCATGGGCGAATGTCCATTTGGTCCAGGATTGAAAAGGCGCGCTTGGAGCACATTGCGGCGCTTCGTTCTGCTAAAACGGCTTGATGGGATGGCGAATCACGGTCTTGAGCTTCTCCGGCGCGCACTTGCGCGGGTCGGAGAGGTAGATCTCGTGATGCAGACGGGCTTCGGAGAAGTCGGGCGCATAGCCTTGCTCGGCTGCACATGCGTGCATGGCGTCTATGGTCGCCGGCTCGCTGTCGTAAGGCCCGGTATGCATGCATTGAACGCATAGGCCCTCGTCGACCTTCAGCATCTCGACCGCTGAGAAGTCAAGCTTCTTTTTGGCGGCAGCCTCCGAGACGGCCCAATCGAAATCGTCGCGAGTGACGAAATCGGGCAGGCGGATGCAGGAGATGAAGTTGAAGTCGCCCTTCCGCGCATAGTCGATCTGACCGCCTGCGGGGTCCTGCCACCAAAACCCCTCGAGCGGCGGCACGACGAAGTCGAAATAGCCTTCGATTTCGCGCGGGCCCTTCTTCGACATCTTGATGGCGTAGGCCGCGCCGTAGAGCAGCGGCATGGCGCCCTGGTACTCGCCGCCCTCGATGTTAGGGTCGCCCTTGCCGCGTACGGCAATGTAGCTCATGGGCGGAATGGTCAGGATGCTCGGTTTGCACGACGGCTTGTAAAGCTCCTTGAATTCCTTCTTGAAATCGTATGCCATTAATCGCCCTCTCATAATTTAAGCTTCCCGTCGATATTACTTCAAACATAGCGATAGGCGCGGCTTCGGGAGAAACCGCGCCTATCGGCAGTCATTATATCATAGAATCGAACAGGAGTTCTATTCCCACTCCACCGTGCCGACGGGCTTGGGGGTGAGGTCGTAGCACACGCGGCAGATGCGGGGGACCTCGGCGGTGATGCGGGCGGTGATGCGCTTGAGCAGCGCCCAGTCGAGCTCGGGGACCTCGGCTGTCATGACGTCGACCGTGTTGATGTAGCGGATGATGCAGGGCCAGTCGTAGGCGCGCTTGCCCTCGCGCACGCCGGTTGCGCGGAAGTCGGGCACCACGGCGAAGTACTGCCAGATGGTCAGGCCGGCGTTGTCGATCTCCTCGCGCACGATGGCGTCTGCCTTGCGCAGCGCCTCCAGGCGATCGCGGGTGATGGCGCCGAGGCAGCGAACGCCCAGGCCGGGGCCGGGGAAGGGCTGGCGCTCGACCATGTTCTCGGGCAGGCCGAGCTCACGGCCGACCACGCGCACCTCGTCCTTATACAGCAGCTTGACGGGCTCGCATAGCTCGAACTGCAGATCGTCGGGCAGGCCGCCCACGTTGTGGTGCGCCTTCACGCCGTCCTGGGACTCCAGGATGTCGGGGTAGATGGTGCCCTGCGCCAGGAAGCTGACCTCGTTGCCGACCTTGCGGGCCTCTTCCTCGAACACACGGATGAACTCGGCGCCGATGATCTTGCGCTTGGCCTCGGGCTCCTCGACGTCGACGAGCTTGCCCAGGAAGCGGTCGGTGGCATCCACGTAGACCAGGTTCGCGTCCAGCTGGTTCTTGAACACGTCGATGACCTGCTCGCTTTCGCCCTTGCGCATGAGGCCGTGGTTCACGTGCACGCAGATGAGCTGCTTGCCGATGGCCTTGATGAGCAGCGCTGCGACGACGGAGCTGTCAACGCCGCCGGAAAGGGCCAGCAGGACCTTCTTGTCGCCGATCTGCTCGCGGACTGCGGCAACCTGCTCGTCGATGAAGGCTTGGGCGAGTTCAGGGGTGGTGATGCGCACCATGTCGTCGGGACGCTTGTTCGGATCCATGCAGAGCTCCTTTTAGTTCGCGGGTATGCGCTGCCGTGCGCAGCACATGAGTCGTAGCCCCATATTATATGCGGCAGGGTCCAGGTTTTCTTTTGCCGAGACAGGCTTTTTTGTGGTCGAGCAGCGGATTCCTGCGCTCGGCGACAGGCGGGTCGTGCTCGCATGTCGTCAGGAGGTGACATTCGATTCCCTCTCGACGGCATGAGGCCGCGCGTTTTGCGCGGTTACGGGAATCGCCCTTGCAGTGCCGGCGCGGGAGCAGCCGCGTTGCCGATGCATCCCGGCAGGGTTTTCTCCTGGTAGGATACGGGTACGGTATCAAGCGAAGGAGGGGGTTCCATGAACTACAGGCGTTTGGGCAGGACGGGGCTTGAGGTCAGCGAGATCGGCTTTGGCGCGGAGTGGATGCCGGGTGACGACCAGGAGAAGGTTTCCTGTTTGGTGGATTTCGCTGCGGAGCAGGGCGTCAACATCGTGGATTGCTGGATGGCCGATCCGGCGGTGCGCAGGGTTTTGGGCAACGCCGTCTGCGCGCATCGCGACAAGTGGATTGTGCAAGGCCACTTCGGCGCCACCTGGCAAAACGGTCAGTATACTCGCACGCGCGACATGGACGCGGTGATCCCGGCATGGGAGGAGTTGCTGTCGTGCTTCGGCGGGCATATCGAGCTGGGGCTGATCCACTTCGTGGACGCGGTCGTCGAGTTCGAGCAAATCATGAACGGCCCGTTCGTCGAGTACGTGCGCGCCGAGAAGGCCGCCGGGCGCATCGATCACATCGGCTTGTCCACGCATAACCCCGAGGTTGCGCTGCGGGCTGCGGTTACGCCGGACATCGAGATGATCATGTTCTCCATCAACCCCGCCTACGACATGCTGCCCGCTTCCGAGGACATCAACGACCTGTTCAAGGATGAGTACCAGCCCGGTCTTGAGAACATGGACCCGCAGCGCAAGCGCCTGTACGCGCTGTGCGAGGAAAACGGCGTGGGCATCACCGTCATGAAGCCGTTCGCGGGTGGGCGCCTGTTCGACGCCGAGAAATCGCCATTCGGCGTGGCGATGACCCCCGTGCAGGCTTGCCATTACTGCTTGACCCGCCCCGCGGTCGCCTCCGTGTTGGCCGGGTTCAGGGACATCGAGGAATGCGTAGGCTGCCTGGCGTACGAAACCGCCGATGACGTGGCGAAAAACTACGCGTCCATCTTGGCTGGCGCTCCGCAGCACGCCTATTTCGGCAATTGCATCTACTGCGGGCATTGCCAGCCTTGCACCGTGGGCATCAACATTGCCGAGGTGAACAAGTACTCCGACCTTGCGCAGATGCAGGATGAGGTGCCCGCATCCGTTCGCGACCATTACCTTGCCCTTGAGGTTCGCGCCGGGGACTGCACCGGATGCGGCGCCTGCGAGGCGAACTGCCCGTTCGGCGTGCCCATCGCCCAGCGCATGGAGGAAACCGCCGCGTTGTTCGGCGCTTAGCGGGGAATGCGAGGGAAAGCGATGAGCGGCGGCAGCATCGAGATTCGCGACATGGTGGCGCGCCGCGGCAGCTTCTCGCTGCGCGTTGACGAATTGCATATCGAGCCGCACGAGATATTCGCCATCGTGGGGGAGACGGGGGCGGGTAAGACCGTGCTGCTCGAGGCGATCGCCGGCGCGTTTCCCCTGGACGCCGGCAGCATCCTGCTCGACGGCAAGGACATCCGCTGCCTGCCCGTGCAGCAACGGCGGTTGGGGATCGTGTATCAGGACCACGCGCTGTTCCCACATATGACGGTTGCGGAGAACATCGGCTACGGCCTGAGGATGGCGCGCTGCAGGCCGTGTGCCCTGCCGATGAGCTGTTCACGCGCGAGTTCTGCCCGCAGGTGATGGCGTTTCTGGGCCGCGGCTAGCGGTATCATCTTCAAGAAGGAAAACCACGCGCTAGGAAGCGCAAGGAGGAACCATATGTATATCCCGGACAGCTATCTCGATGAGCTTATCG
>OKVV01000411.1_pt1 | contig 26542 bp, 4 predicted proteins | sample 1606871 | NCBI WGS metagenome assembly OKVV01 (sample SAMN03281011, study PRJEB24777) | human gut metagenome | isolation source: fecal sample PR176 from 1 month old male Indian infant, caesarean delivered... | place: Singapore | collected 2006-01-13
ATGTCAAAACCCGCACTCTGGCATATGTTCAATCATATGATTGATTACCTATCATTGTTCAGTTTTCAAAGATCTGTGCCCCTTCATATGGGGTACTTGAATATAATAACATTTCCATATACTCATGTCAACAAAATTTGGACAAATTTTACTACAAATTTCAGAAAATTTTTACCATTATTTTTGCACAATTTCACGGCCTAATTTTACAGATTCGAAACTTGAGTTATATTACTTTTTTAGACATATCATATAGGGAGAATTTAAAATAAAAAGAAGCCGCAACAAGAATACATCTATTGCATTCTGTTGCGACTTCTTGTCTATATGACAGTGTGTTAATAGAATCCCTTATTTGTGTCTCAACACTGTATATTAAAAACTTTTATATATAAGGTTATTGTAACTGCACATTCCTTATAACAAAAGCTATACATATAATGTGATTATATATGTATTAGATGATTAGTTATCTGTCTGAATCGCTTCACGAAGGTTAATTTCGTGCATATCGCCAACAGAAGGTTCTTCTGCAGACATATTTTTCACAGTTTGTTTTGTAGCAAACCAAACTGCTTCGTTCATGTAATAACGCAATTCTTCATTAGATACATGTTCTTGATCTTGAGCCATGATATCAAGCATAGTATCTTCCAATGCTTGTGCTTCTTCATCAGTCAAAGGACCGCCAACGGCCTTTTGTTTTTGAAGCAATTCATTCATGCGATCAACCATGCTGCGCAATACATTGTAACCATAGCTATTTGTGTAACCTTGGTCTTTATCATATTTAGGGAATGTGTAATAGCTATACTCGTTTTTATTACGGTTTTCACCATTCCAGTTTAATGCAGTTTCTTGGCCATGTACATAACCTAAAGAATGTTTACGGAAATAATCAGCATAATTATGCTTATCTTTAGAATGTAACCATTTAGCTTCTTCTTTAGTTAACGCTTGATGATTATTCTTTTTGCTTTCAGCTAAAGCAATGTGTTTTTCCGCATTTTCCCATGCTTTCACAAATTCATGGATACTTTGTACCGCCTGAGGGCTAGCCACAGGAACCAATACAACAGAACCTGTTGTAGGCACTTTAGCTGGATTTGGTAAAAGCAATGGATCATCAAATGTAGCAGATGCCGCATTAACATGGAATACGCCACTGCCGAATAATACTGCCGCTGTGAAAGCAAGCAAAGTGGATTTTTTCATTATATATTCCTCTTTTCTATCAACGAATTAAATCGGGTGAGAGGACCCCCTAAAGAGGAATCCTCACCCCGTAATGTTCAGTATGAACGTATTATAAACCTAGTCTTGCCATCATTGCAGCAATATTAGCTTTCATTTGTTCATTTTCAGCTTTCAAATCAGCTACTTCACCTTTTAATCCTTGATTTTCAGCTTTCATTGCAGCAAGTTCACGTTGCATTGCATATGTAGAACTGATAGGTCCTTTACGATAACGATCTGCAGTTTCTGCTTCGCCGTCTCTGTTACCTACTTTCCAAGTTACACCAGCATTTGCCATCATATGGCTATTGCTGCCTGCCCAAGCTACACCAGCATGTAACATCATGGATTCATTTTTATAATGAGCCACACCTAATGCCAATGCGGAGTCGCCACGGTAGTTACCGTAACCTGCCATAATTTGAGTAGGTTCGTAAGGGTCATAAGCCATAGGTTTCAATGCGGACAATGCGGAGGACATCGCACCAACTTGACGAACTTCGTTTATAACATTATTCATGCTATTTGCAACACGATTAAGTTGGGAACCATTAACAGCATCAGTAGAAGTGGAGCTAATTTCGCCTGGAGCCACGTTAGTAATCTTATTACCGCCGTTGTTCAAACCAGAGCTTGTTAAAGATACGCTGCCACCACCATTATTCTTAATTGTGATACCGTTACCGTTTGTCACAGTTGTATGACCAGAGTTATCCATAGTTGTAATGGAGTTGATACCAGTAATATCTTTTGCCAAACGAACATTCAAGCTGCCGTTGTTATCGGAAATAACACCGATATTGTTTGCAGTGGAAAGTTTGCTTTCATCAGTAACGCCACCTTTAACAGTCACTTTTTGACCTAGGTCACGATGGAATTCGCCTTTATCACCTGCAAAGTCTAAGCCAGCTTTCTTAAGGCCGTCGATACCTTTCTTCAAGTCACCGATGTTAGCACCATTTGTTAAGCTGCTGCTATTATCAGCAATATTGTTGATATCTTCGCCTTCGCCATAACCGCTTGCCATGTTAACAACTTTATTACCACCATTATTCAAGCCGTCCTTAGTCAATGTTACTGCACCAGTACCATCTTTAGGGGAACCTTGACCTGCTGGAGGAGTAGTAATTGCAACACCGTTGCTGCTAACAGTAGTAGTTACTTTAGTACCACCCATACCGGATGTCACTACCATGCCATCTGCAGTTGTACTTGTTCTCTTGTCCTTTTTATCAGTAGTTACAACACCATTAGCAGTCAATTCAGTGGCCTTAGTTGGATTATCTACAAGCACACCATTAGCTGTTGTTTGTGTTGAATTATTTTGGCTATCAGATACTTTTACATTACCTGCAGTAAGAGCAGTTGTATTGCCTAATGTATCAGTGCTTGTAACACCTACACCGTTTGTTACAGTAGAGAATTTCTTATCGTCAGTAGTGGTAATCACACTGCGTAAGTTCAAGTCTTTTTTGATATCTACAGTGTATGTTTTGGACTTATCCGCATTTGTTGTAGATGTTACAGTTGTATTGCCGCTATCGCCAGCTTTCACTGTTGTAGTTGCCGCCGCCATGCTGCTCTTTAACTGTTGAACGTTAACTGCATCTGTATCATTTACACCAGCTGCCACGTTAGTAATCTTTTGATTATTTGCGTTTAAGCCTTCGTTAGAAATGTATGTTTTACCGCCTACAGATACGCCCTTATCATCAAGAACAACTTGTTTGTTTGGATCGGAACCAACAGTTACGGAATCAAGACCTTTAAGGTTCTTAGCGAGTTTAACGTTCAAGTTGCCGTTTTCATTAACTACACCGATATTACCATTTGAAAGTTTAGAAGCATCAGCTTCGCCACCAGTAATATTCAATGTATCGCCAAGATCTTTATGAATTTTATCTCCAGAGTCGCCTTTGAAGTTCAAGCCTTTCTTAGTCAAGTCTTCAGTATTTTTATCAATTTTGTTGTCTACAACTTTCAATTGATCTTCTGTTGCAGCTTGACCGTTAGTGATCTTATTAGGATCCCAAGTTCTGTTAGTCAAATCGTTAACAGTACCAGAACCACCGTTGATAGTTACCTTACCGGAGTTGATTGTACCGTTTGTACCATTGATATTTACAGCATTAGCACCTTCGCCAGCTCTAATGATACCTGTTGTACCATCGAAATGAACTGATGTATTGCCGGAGCCCAATGTCACTGTGTCTTTCAAGTTTACAGTGTATGTTTTAGCTTTTGTAAGATCGTTGATTTCTTCTTCAACATGAATGTTCTTGCTACCTTTTACCTTAGTATCGGACGCAGCTTTTACTTCGTTCAATTGTTTAAGGTTAACAGCATCGCTATCTTCTGTACCAGCTTTAACATTTTTGATTTGCGTATTGTTTGCATTGAAGCCGTTATTTGTAACAAATGTATTACCACCAATTGTCAAACCATTATTGTTAATAGTTGTTTGACCAGTTGTTACGCTATTCAAACCTGTTAAATCTTTTGCAAGTTTAACATTCAACTTACCGTTTTCGGATACAACACCGATATTGTTGTCAGACAATTTAGCTTTATCAGTAATGCCACCTACAACATCCAATGTTTGACCAAGGTCTTTATGGATTACTTCGCCAGAATCAGCTTGGAAGTTCAAGCCCTTCTTAGTCAAGTCTTCAGTGTTCTTATCGATTTTGCTATCTACAACTTTCAATTGATCTTCTGTTGCAGCTTGACCAGAAACAATATTTCCTGGAGTCCAAGTTTTGTTAGTCAAGTTGTTTACAGTACCGTTTGCACCGTTAACTAGAACTTTACCTGCATTAATGTTGCCTGTTACACCATTGATAGTTACTGCATTCGCACCGTTACCAGCTTTTACGATACCAGTTGTACCGTCGATGTTAACAGCTGTGTTACCGGAACCTAATGTTACAGTGTCTTTCAATGCAACTGTGTAAGTTTTAGCTTTTGTAGTAGGATCTTGAGTTTCATCAACATTGATGTTTTTGCTACCTTCTACTTTTGTATTAGATGCAGCTTTTACATCGTTCAATTGTTTAACATTTACAGCATCATTGTCTTCTACGCCAGCTGTTACGTTTTTGATTTGCGTATTGTTAGCATTGAAGCCATTAGCTGTAACGAATTGTTTGTTGTTGATTGTCAAGCCATCGTTGTTGATAGTTGTTTGACCAGTTGTTACGCTGTTCAAGCCTGTTAAATCTTTTGCAAGTTTAACATTCAACTTACCGTTTTCAGATACAACGCCGATGTTGTTGTCAGACAATTTAGCCTTATCAGAAATGCCACCTACAACATCCAATGTTTGGCCAAGATCTTTATGAATTAATTCGCCAGAATCAGCTTGGAAGTTCAAGCCTTTCTTAGTCAAGTCAGTGCTGTTGTCAGTGATTTTCTTATCAACAGATTTCAATTGGTCTTCTGTTGCAGCTTGACCGCTTGTGATATGAGCAGGATCCCAAGTGATGTTTGTCAAGTTGTTTACAGTACCAGCAGCACCGTTGACAGTCACTTTACCGGAGTTGATAGTGCCGTTTGTGCCATTGATAGTCACAGCATTAGCACCGTCACCAGCTTTCACGATACCAGTAGTGCCATTGATGTTGATTGCATTATTGCCAGAACCTAAAGTTACATTGTCTTTCAACACTACTTTGTAAGTTTTAGCTTGTGTATTAGGATCTACTGTGGAGTTAACATTGATGTTTTCACTACCTTCTACTGTAGTGTTAGATGCATTTTTAACTTCATTCAATTGATTCAAGTTAACTGCATCATTACCGTCAGTACCAGCTTTTACGTTTTTGATTTGTGTATTGTTAGCATCAAAACCGTTAGCTGTAACGAATTTCTTACCACCAATTGTTAAACCTTCGTTATTAATGGTTGTAGCGCCAGTTGTTACACTTGTTAAGCCAGTCAACTCTTTAGCGAGTTTAACATTCAACTTACCGTTTTCGGATACCACACCGATGTTATTGTTGGACAATTTAGATGTATCAGAAATGCCACCGTTGATATCCAATGTTTCGCCAAGATTTTTATGAATGCTTGTAGCATCATCGCCTTGGAAGTTCAAGCCCTTCTTAGTCAAGTCAGTGCTGTTGTCAGTGATTTTCTTATCAACAGATTTCAATTGGTCTTCTGTTGCAGCTTGGCCGCTTGTGATGTTATTAGCATCCCAAGTAATATTTGTTAAGCTGTTTACAGTACCTTTAGCACCATTAACAAGAACTTTACCGGAATTGATATTGCCTGTTGCACCGTTAATCGCTACATTACCAGCATTAATTGTGCTGTTTGTACCGTTGATAGTTACAGCATTATTGCCTTCGCCAGCTTTCACAATACCTTTTGTGCCGTCGATATTAACAGCAGTATTGCCAGAACCCAATGTTACTGTGTCTTGTAAACCAACTGTATAAGTCTTAGCTTTAGTAAGTGGATCTTCAGAATCAGTTACATTGATGTTTTTACCTGCTTTTACAACAGTTTTAGCTGCCGCTGCGTTATTGGATACTTCTTTCAACTGTTTAAGGTTAACTGCATGGTTATCCTCTGTACCAGCTTTCACGTTTGTGATTTGAGTATCGTTAGCATTGAAGCCGTTGCTTGTAACAAATGTGTTACCACCGATTGTCAAACCATTGTTGTTAATAGTTGTAGCACCAGTTGTTACGCTGTTCAAGCCTGTCAAATCTTTAGCAAGTTTAACATTCAATACGCCGTTGTTATTAACTACGCCGATGTTATTTTCTGAAAGTTTGGATGCTTCAGCTTGACCGCCAGAGATTTTCAATGTTTGACCAAGGTCTTTATGAATTGCAGTGCCTGCATCGCCTTGGAAGTTCAAGCCTTTTTCTACGATTTCAGTTTTTGTAGTATCAATTTTATTGTCTACTACTTTCAATTGATCTTCTGTTGCAGCTTGACCATTAGTAATAGCTTTAGGGTTCCAAGTTCTGTTAGTCAATTCGTTAACAGTACCTGTAGTACCATTGATAGTTACTTTACCGGAGTTGATAGTACCATTTGTACCATTGATAGTCACAGCATTATCGCCAGTGCCAGCTTTCACGATACCTGTTGTACCGTTAATATTGATAGCTGTATTACCTGTGCCTAATGTTACTTCATCTTTCAAGCCTACAGTATATGTTTTAGCTTTAGTTACATTGTCGATGCTTTCATCAACTTTAATGTTTTTACCTTCAGCTACCTTTGTATTTGCTGCAGATGCACTGTTGGATACTTCTTTCAATTGTGCCAAGTTTACTGCATCGCTGTCGATTGTACCACGAGCAACGTTAGTAATCTTATTACCACCATTATCCAAGCCAGTTTTAGTAAGGGATACAGATGCATTGTTTGTAGCACCGTTGCTGATAGTTACACCGTTGGAAGTAACTTTTGTATCGCCCACAGTTACGCTATTCAAACCTTTAAGGTCTTTAGCCAAACGAACTTTCAAGTCGTTAGAGCCATCGGATACAACACCGATATTGTCTTCAGCAGTCAATTTGGATGCTTCTGTAATGCCACCTTTAACGTTTACTTGTTCACCAAGTTTTTTATTGATTACATTACCGGAATCAGCACCGAATTTCATGCCTTTATTGATCAATTCTTCTTTAGTCTTGAACAATTGACTACCATTAATAGCATCTGTAGATGTAGCTGTTACAGCACCATCTTTTACATTTGTAATAGTAGTACCATTAGCACCTTCCAATGTTACCTTAGTTTTATCAACAACACCGTTATTGATGTCGTATTTAACAGCACGATCTGTCAATTTATCTACAGAAGTCTTGGATGCTATGTTATTGATTGTAACTTGCTCTTTAACACCTGCATGGTTTTTATCCTCTACAGTCAAGGATACTTCACCATTGTCGTTTACCTTGTAGGAACCGTCAGCGCTGGAGTTTCTTACAAGACGATAGTCAGTTGCACTGCTACCTTGTTGAGTAATTTGTTCGCTAACTTTTTTCAACTGATCTTCAGTCGCTGCACGACCGGATACGATAGATGTAGAATCCCAGCTCTTATTATTCAAGTTAGTCACATAATTACCAGTTTCGCTTGCATGTTTCGTATTTTGAACAGTTTGAGCGCCCATTACAACGCCACTAGCAGTTACTCTACCTGCTGTACCATCAAGAACTACTTGATTGTTACCGCTACCCAATGTCACTTTGTTGTTCAAACGAAGATCATATTTAGCACCTTCAGTGCTTGTAGCAGGAGTAGTTGTCAATTTGAGATTATCATCGGAAACAGTAACTTTTGAATGTTTACCTGCTTCGATTTTCACATCATGTAATTGGCTACCGTTTACAGCATCTGTAGAAGTAGAGGACACTTCTCCGGCTTTCAAGTTAGTAATTGTTGTACCGCCTTGGCCTTCCAAAGTAACCTTGTTTTTATTAATAGTAGTACCGTTAAGATCATATTTAACAGCACGTTCTGTCAATTTATCCAATTCAGTTTTGGATGCGATATTGTTGATTGTTACCGTATTAGCAGGGTTGTTAGGATGAGCTTCATCTTTAACTTTTAAATCAACCTTGTTATTTTCTACAGAGTAAGAACCGTCTGCAGAGTTTGCATTGTTAATCAAACGGTAGTCTGTCTTAGCCGCATTAGTAGTCTTGATTTCATCAGACACTTTTTTCAACTGATCTTCAGTTGCTGCACGACCAGATGTGATGGTAGGGTTTTGAACATTCCATTCTTTATTGTCCAAACCAGTTACATAGTTTTTATTGTCGCTATGTTTACCTACGCGCACAGAACCTGCAGTTACGCTATTCAAACCTGTTAGGTCTTTTGCCAACTTAACATTTAGGTTACCGTCTTTAGCTACAACACCGATGTTGTTGTCAGACAAAGCACCTGTAGCACCACCAGTAACACCTAAAGTATCACCAAGATTTTTCTTGATATTAATATTGTCGTCGCCTTTAAAGTTCAAGCCTTTAGCGATTTTGTTAGTGTTATTTGTGATATTAGTAGTATTGATATCTTGTTGCTCTTTAGAAGCAAGGTTCGTCAACTTAACTTGTCTAGGGTTGGAACCATCAGCATCAGCAACAGTCAATGTCATGCTACCATCAGCAGCTACTTTATATTCTCCATTGCTACCTGCTGCAGGGTTTGCAATCAAACGGTAGTCAGTTTTGGAAAGACCATTAGAGATTTTAGAGATATCAACATCGAATGTTTGATTGTCATTACGTGTCAACGTCAATCTCTTACCGTCATTGGATACTGTACCAGATGTAACATACGTGTTTTTCAAACCTGTTACTTCAGCAGTCAAACCATTTGTACCGGTCATGTTAATCTTGCCGTTACCGTTTGCTTCATACGTTGCAGAACCACGTTGCAAGTATTTATCGTATTTTGCAGCAATACGAGAAATATCACCGATATTAGCCGCATTTGTTAATGTATCACCGCCAGATTGTACATTGGTAATTTGATAACCACCAGCATTGATACCTCTTGTGCTCATGGATACATTACCAGTTGTAACGGAGTTGAAGTTTGCGTCATCAACAGTTGCAACCGTAACATTATCTCCAGCGCCTTCTAATTTAATATTATTACCAGCGTTAAAGTTCACTGTACGGTTTGGAGCTTTTACGTCTTTAACTTTTTTGCCATTAACTTGAAGTTCCCAACCGGAGTTTGCGGATTTAATTGCTTCATGAACAGTATTTTTACCTGTATCACCAATGTTAGTCATGGTGATAGTACCGTTTTGGTCAACCTTAGCATTACCGCCCAAGATATTCTTAGTGCTGTTAGCTACATTACCTACAGCATTAGCAACGCCATATAATTGGCTGCCATTAATAGCATCTGTAGATTGTGCATTCACACGGCCAGCAGCAACGTTAGTAATTGTACGTTTTGTAGAAGTATTACCTACGCTAACTGTGGAATCAGCAGTACCACCTGCATAGTTGTATTGCAAACCGTTAATTGTTTCACTAGCAGTGCTTACAGGAGCAGCTGTTGTAGATTTAGCACCTAAGGCAACGCCACGAACATTATTTACTGTTGCTTGGCTGCCGAGAGCTAAACCTTCGTTTTCTTGTACACTTGCTTCGCTACCAATTGCTACCGCATCAGTTACTTCTTTTTGAGCTTTAAGTTTAGTGATTAATTCAGGATTATCTTTGTAAACACTACGATCACGTACACGTTCTAATGTACCAGCTTGAGCGCTTACGCCCAATGCGATGGAACGGGAACCAGTTGCTTGTGCATCATCACCGATAGCCACAACATTTTTCTTGTCCCCATCTTGAGTGCTCAAAGCACTCGCTTCACGACCCATAGCAATAGAGCCGTAACCTTCGGAATGAGCATTGTTACCGATAGCTGTGGAACGTTCACCTAATGCCCATGCCGCATTACCTGCAGCCACAGAAGATCCGCCCAATGCATATGTATCATTACCAAGAGCCACACCGGAACCGCCATGAGCACGTGCAGAGTTACCTACAGCAACGGAGTTATTTACTTTGTATTGAGGATCATTTTGAATGCCGGATTCAGCATTGTTACCGATCGAAACACCGTCTACAGCATATGTTTTAGCATTGTTACCAATTGCTACCGCATTATCACGATAGTGAGCAGCACGATTACCAATTGCTACACCTTGAGTTCCCTCGGAAACAGCTTGAGTACCAATGGCTACACCATCAGCAAAAGCTTTTTGATCTCGAGTTAAACCTGCTACAACTTTTGCACCTTGACCGATAGCAATAGCACGAGCAGTATTAGCTTGGGTATTACTACTTCCGTCATATTTTGTATATTGAGTATGCTTATCATCTTCGAAAGGCTTAGGATTAGCAGAACCAATAGCGATAGCTTGATCACCTTTTGCTAATGCGGAGTGACCCATAGCCAAGCTCGCTTTACCTTGTGCAGATGCTGCCGTACCAATAGCTGCCGCATATTGTTCACCTGCATAGGCTTGACGCATCATTGCTAACGAATTAAATCCGTTGGCTTTTGTTGCGGCACCTACCGCAATAGAACCAATATTATTAGATTGTGCATATTGACCTAAAGCAACACCTAATCCACGAGCATTAGAGTAGTCACCAATAGCAATACCAGATACCGAACCATCTGCAGATCGTGCACTAGCACTATTGCCAAGTTCTATACCAAACACTTTATTATTAGTATATAGTTTAGTATTGTTTATATTATTGATCACTTTGCCACTACCTGGATTACCAGGAGTTTCATAATCATACATTAAAATTTCAGGTGCGCCAGGTTTAGGTTTTAACCAATTAAAAACAGCATTTTCACCAAGCTCTGGATTAACAGAGAAACCTTTATCCCCCGCCTGAACACTCGAAATTAATCCGCTACCGCAGGTCAAAACCATAGCCGCCAAGCCAACTTTTACCGTAGCTTTAGCGGAATTACTAACAAAGCTTTTGGAGCCACGAGTATGGCTTTTTGCGATTTCAGATACAACGACATATGCGCCTCGTACCTGACTCCAAATTACCCTATAAATACGATTCATTTTAGTAGTACCTACCTTTCACACAGTTTTATAAGGGATTCTAAAACCAACACTAAAACACTAAAAATAATAAAATTTTCATCAAAAATTTAATTACTATACATATAAAATATCAGATTAGTTTATGAATATAAATATATTTTTTCACATTTCGCTCATTTATTTTCAGAACTTTAAACTTCTTTTAAAAATTGATTTTCTTACTCATTTAAATATATTTTCAATCATAAAAACCCTTACAACAATGGGCCAAACAACACTTATAATCTAAAACTAATGATTTTATAGTAAATTAATCACATTTATAATTTTCGATTAAAATTATATGTTCTGTATTATACACTATTATGAAAAGTTTGTGAAGTCAAATACAAAAAAAGAACGAAAGTCCTTTCACAGTAGACTTTCGTTCTTTCATTTTATGTACCATATAGGGTTAAAATCATCTAATCTTCATGGGTATTTTCTGGTACATCAACAAGTTTTTACCGCATGAATATAAAATGAAATTTATATGATTTACATGCCTAAACGACTCATAATAAGAGCTAATTGTCGTTTAGTTTCTTCGTTATCCTTCTGTAGACGAAGGTTGTCTTCTTTCAATGCCGCATAGTCTGCAGTTAATTTTTCATCCTGCGCTTTCATGCGTGCATTTTCAGCTTTCAAAGCAGTCATTTCATCCTGCATTACGTACATAGAACTGATAGGACCGCCCTTGTAGCGTTCAGGAATAGCCTTCTTCTCATCAGAAGAACCGAATTTACGAGTTACACCAGCATTCACCATATTATGACGACTACCAACAGATACGCCTGCATGGAACATAGTGTCTTCCGATGTGTAGTGAGCAACACCTAAAGCTGCTGCAGTTTCGCCTCTGTAATTACCAATACCAGCCATCACTTGAGTTGGTTCTAACGGATCATATTGAATCGGTTTCAACGCAGACATAGCCGCCGCATGAGCACCTACACGTTGCGTTTCGCCCGCCACAGAATTAATAGCATTGGCCATGCCCTCCGTAACACCCTTCAATTGATTTACGTTAACCGCATCCGTGCCGTTTACACCAGAACCTACATTGCTAATTGTTTTACCACCGTTATTCAATCCGTCTTTAGTAAGACTTACAGTGTTACCGCTAGCAGGAGTAATGGTTATACCACTGCCGTTTACAACCGTAGAGTTACCTGCAGTATCCTTAGTCGTTACGGACGTAAGACCTTTCAAATCTTTCGCCATACGAACTTTAAGATTAGTGCCGTCAGATACAACGCCTACATTATCTTCTGTAGTCAACTTGCTAGCATCAGTAATACCACCGATTACGTTTACCTGTTCGTTAAGCTTTTTGTTAATCACATTACCGGAATCACCACCGTATTTCATACCATCGTCTTTGGTTGCCACTTGATGTGTCTTGCCCTGTTCATCTTGGTACTTAATACGAGTAATAGCATTACCTCCTAGATCAGAATCGCCCTTATCAGCAATCATATCTGCATTGCGACCATCTGTACCGGTTAAACCGATATGACCGACACCGTCCTTGCCGGACATAGATACAGCATCTTTACCGTCTTTACCTGTAATAGCTACTTTACCATCTGTACCATTCGCAGCGTCTGGACCTGTAATGGAAACGCCATCTTGACCGTTTTTGCCAACTTTCACCTTATCAGTATTAACCGTATCGGCAGTGACCGTTTTGGTAGTAACGCTATCGGTCTTAAGATTCTTAGCCATTTTAATAGTAACATTACCATTTTCGGCTACTGTTTTGATATTTTCACCGGAATAATCACTATCAGCCCCTTGACCTTCACCTTTGATGGTAACTTTTTGACCTAAATCACGGTGGAAATCACCTGTATTACCGGCAAAATCCATACCTTTCTTCGTAATGTCATCACCTAAGTTATTAATCTTATTATCCAAGGTTTTATGGGACTTCTGCAATTGATCTTCTGTAGCAGCACGACCACTTGTGATATTGTTAGGATCCCAATCTTTGTTTTCCAGACCTGTCACATAGCCGTCCTTACCGTCAACAGCGACTTTACCTGCCGCGATCTTACCGTCTTTACCGTCGATAGTTACCTTATCTCCGGCCTTAATCGTACCGTTTGTACCGTCGATTGCAACATTGCCGGCCTTGATTGTACCCTTATCGCCATCGATTTCAACTTTATCACCTGCTTTAATGGTTCCTTTGTTGCCGTCGATGGTAACTTTATCCCCTGCTTTGATTGTACCTGTTGTACCATCCATTGCAATTTGTTTCGTAGGATCAGTCCCCATTGTTACTTGGTCTTTGAGACCCACTTTATAATTTGTAGAACCGTCCGCATTAGTGGTCTTATCTACTTGGACATTATTACCTGCCGTTACTGTTGTAGTAGCAGCTGCTGCGGCTTTATCTAATTGGGATTTATTAACCGCATCCTTAGAATCAGTACCATCAGCTACATTCGTAATCTTCTTGTTGGACGCATCGATACCGTCCTTCGTCATGGATGGACCGTTGGTAATCTTCACGCCGTCCTTTGTAACAGCAGTCAACGGATTGCCATCCTTATCTTGAACGGTCATACCTTCACCATTTACAACGGTTTTACCGTTTGCACCATTAGTACCATTGTTGAAAGTTATGGAATCTAGACCTTTAAGATTTTTTGCCAAACGAACATTAAGGATATTATTTTTGCTAATAACACCGATATTGTTTTCGGTCAACTCATCTTCACTTGTAACACCACCCTTAATGTCCAATTGTTCATTAAGTTTCTTCTTGATGGTAGTACCGGAGTCACCACCGTATTTCATACCATCGTCTTTGGTTGCTACTTCATGGGTTGTGCCATTTTCATCTTGATATTTAATGCGCGTGATTTCATTTCCATTAACATCAGCAGCACCTTTATCAGCGATAATATCCGCACTGCGACCATCTTTACCAGTTAAACCGATGTGACCTATACCGTCTTTACCGGACATGGACACCGCATCCTTGCCGTTTTTATCTGTAACAGCTACCTTACCATCAGTGCCATTCGCCGTATCTGGACCTGTAAGAGATACGCCCTCCTTACCGTCTTTACCGACTTTCACGGATTCAGCCTTAAGATTTTTGTTCATCTTCACATCGATAGTCGTGTTACCTGTTGCTGCATCTTGTTTGATGAAAGTCTTAATATTGTCACCACTATAGTCGGTATCAGCAGCTTTGCCTTCACCTTGAACAGTGATAGTAGAGCCTAATTTATTGGTTTGTACACCGCCTACATTGGCATTGAATTTGAGACCTGTATCAGTTTGACCCGCCAAAGCTTGTTTCAATTGATCCTCTGTTGCAGCACGACCGGATACGACTTTACCTGCGTCCCAAGTCTTATTATCAAGCCCTGTCACGTAGTTACCTGTATTAGCAGGGGTTGCACCATCGGCTTGTTTACCCATGGTTACAGTACCGGCTTTTACAGTTTCTGTAGCCGTAACAGTGGTAACGTTAAGATCTTTCTTCAATTTTAGACCAATCTTAGTGTCGTCACCGGTTTGCGTGATTTCCGTCGTAATATTATCGTCGCCGTTTACCGTTACCTTGGAGCCTAGTTTATTAGTTTTTTCAGCGTTATTATCCGCATCAAAACGAAGGCCTTTGTTGGTAAGTTCAGTCTTAGCGTCATTAATATTATTGTTGAGTTCAGTTTTAGTGTCAGCGATATTTTTGTTTAATTCGGTTTTAGTATCACCAATGTTTTTATTTAATTCAGTCTTTGTATCAGCGATATTCTTGTTTAACTCAGTTTTAGCTTCATGTAATTGACCGCCGTTAACCGCGTCTTTGGAATTAGCCGCAATATTACCATCAGCAACATTGGTAATCTTTTGGTCGTTCGCATTGATGCCATTTGGAGATACATAGGTCTTACCACCTACGGTCAAACCACCACTATTGATGGTTGTACCGCCAGCTGTTACGCTATCTAAACCGGTTAATGTTTTTGCCAACTTCACGTTCAATGTGCCTGTACCGTCAGATACAACGCCAATATTATTATCCGTTAAATCTGCGGCCGTAGCTCCGCCTTTAATGGCAACAGTACCACCTAATTTCTTATTAATAGTCGTGCCAGAGTCGCCATTAAAGTTCAAGCCTTTATCCAATTCGGATTTAGATGCTACATCTTTAATCGTTACGGTTTTTGTTTTATCCGGATGGTTCTTATCTTGAACTGTCAATGCCACGTCACCATTGGCATCTACAGTATAGTCACCATTGGAACCTGCTGCAGGATTTGCAACGAGACTAAAGTCCGTTGCATTAGCGCCTTGAGTTGTGATGGCTTCAGTAACTGTCTTCAATTGATCTTCTGTTGCAGCACGTCCGCTGACAGCAGTCGGATTAGTTACGCTCCATGTCTTATTATCAAGACCTGTTACGTAGTTACCCATAGTAGCAGGAGTTGCACCATCGGATTGTTTACCCATAGTTACAGTACCGGCTTTCACAGTTTCCGTAGCAGTAACAGTGGTAACATTAAGGTCTTTCTTCAATTTAAGACCAATCTTCGTATCGTCACCAGTTTGACTGATTTCCGTCGTAATATTGTCGTCGCCATTTACTGTTACCTTAGAGCCTAGTTTATTCGTTTTTTCAGCGTTATTATCCGCATCAAAACGAAGGCCTTTGTTGGTAAGTTCAGTTTTTGCGTCACCAATATTTTTATTCAACTCAGTCTTAGCATCACTAATGTTTTTATTTAACTCAGTTTTAATGTCATGCAATTGACTGCCGTTCACCGCATCTTTGGAGTTAGCCGCCACATCGCCATTAGCAACATTGGTAATCTTTTGGTCGTTCGCATTGATACCATTTGGAGATACATAATTCTTACCACCTACGGTCAAACCACCACTATTGATGATTGTGCCACCAGCTGTTACGCTGTCCAAACCAGTTAATGTTTTAGCTAACTTCACGTTCAATGTTGTACCATCAGATACGACACCGATATTATTGTCCGTCAAGTTTGCAGCTGCGGCGCCACCTTTAATAGATAACTTATCGCCTAACTGCTTGTTGATTACAGCGCCGCTATCTCCATCGAAGTTAAGACCTTTAGCAATGGTCGTATTAATCGTAGAGATAGCATTTCTATTGGTCGTAATATCTTGTGTATTTTGAGCAATATCAGTCGTATTTTTGCCAATATCGGTTGTGTTCTTAGTGATATCAGCCGTGTTTTTAGCTATATCTTGTTTATTCTTGCCGATATCAGTAGTATTTTGAGCTATATCGGTCTTGTTCTTAGCTATATCTTGTTTATTTTTGCCGATGTCAGTTGTGTTTTGAGCTATTTTATCCTTATTTGTGTTAACTTGCGTATTAACAGCTTTTAACTGATCTTCCGTTGCAGCACGACCGGTTACGGCTTGTGGATTATCTACATCCCAAGCAGTATTGGTAAGACCAGTTACCGTGCCTGCAGTACCATCCACAGATACAGGATTAGCAGTTCCTAAGGTGATTTTATCCCCTAATCCGACAGTATATTCCTTACCGCCGGCTGCATTTGTACCTTCTTCTACAGTGATATTGCTGTTTTTAGCTTTCACAGTACTTGCCTTAGCAGTTCCACCGATAGCATCCTGCAACTGACTGAAGTTAACCGCATCAGTAGGATCTGTGCCTTTTGCTAGACCGGTAATCTTTTGATTATTTACATTGATACCGTTTGGCGTTACGTAGGTCTTGCCGCCTACGGTCAAACCACTACTATTAATAGTTGTTCCACCAGCTGTTACGCTATCCAAACCGGTTAATGTTTTAGCTAGTTTCACATTTAATGTGCTGCCATCAGACACGACACCGATATTATTATCCGTAAGATCCGCCGTAGCACCACCTTTAATGGTAACAGTGTCGCCTAATTTTTTATTAATCGTAGCACCGCTATCGCCGTTAAAGTTTAATCCTTTATTGATATTGGTTACATTTGTATTGACCTTATCATTAACGGATTTCAACTGATCTTCTGTTGCAGCACGACCACTTACAGCTTGAGGATTATCCGCATTCCAAGACTTATTATCGAGCCCTGTCACAAAGTTACCGTTTGCACCACCGGCACCACCTGATTGTTTGCCCATAGTCACAGTGCCAGCTTTCACAGTATCAGCGGCAGTAACAGTAGTAACATTGAGATCTTTCTTTAATTTAAGACCGATCTTAGTATCGTCACCAGTCTGGCTGATTTCTGTCGTGATATTATCATCGCCATTTACCGTTACCTTAGAACCTAATTTATTCGTCTTAGTTCCGCCTGCGTCCGCATCAAACTTGAGACCTGTGTTAATCACATCATTCTTCGCAGTCGATATATTATTGTTTAACTCGGTTTTAGCATTATCTATATTGCCGTTCAGTTCAGTCTTAGCGTCATTAATATTTTTATTGAGCTCAGTTTTGGCATCACCGATATTTTTGTTTAATTCAGTTTTAGCATTATTAATATTGTTATTTAATTCGGTTTTAGCCGCATGAAGTTGACCGCCGTTAACTGCCTCTTTGGAATTAGCCGCCAATTCACCATCAGCAACATTAGTTATTTTCTTGTCATTCGCATTAATACCGTTCGGAGATACATAGGTCTTACCACCTACGGTTAACCCACCACTATTGATCGTTGTACCACCAGCCGTTACGCTATCCAAACCGGTTAATGTTTTAGCTAGTTTTACATTTAATGTGCTGCCATCAGATACGACACCGATATTATTATCCGTCAAATTCGCAGCTGCGGCACCGCCCTTGATGCTAAGCTTATCGCCCAACTGTTTGTTGATTGCAGCACCGCTGTCTCCATCAAAGTTAAGACCTTTAGCAATAGTTGTATTGATTGTAGAGATAGCATTTTTATTGGTCGCAATATCTTGTGTGTTCTGAGTAATATTTTGCTTGTTTTGTGCAATATCAGTCTTATTTTTACCGATATCAGTAGTATTTTGAGCTATATCAGTCTTGTTCTTAGTTATATCTTGTTTATTCTTACCGATATCAGTCGCATTTTGAGCAATGTCAGTTGTGTTCTGAGCTATTTTATCCTTATTTGTGTTAACTTGCGTATTAACAGTTTTTAACTGATCTTCCGTTGCAGCACGACCACTTACAGCTTGCGGATTATTTACATTCCAAGCTATATTAGTAAGACCTGTTACAGTCCCTGCAGTTCCATCCACATTTACAGGATGTGCCGTACCTACCGTAAGTTTATTACCCAATCCAACAGTGAATTCCTTACCACCATTTGCGTTGGTACCTTCTGTTACAGTTACATTCGCGTCTTTCCCTTTTACCGTAGTGGCCTTAGCAGTACCACCAATAGCATTTTGCAATTGACTGAAATTAACCGCATCATCAGGCGCTGTACCATTAGCAACACCAGTAATCTTTTGATTATTGGCATTGATGCCATCAGGTGTTACATAGGTTCTAGCACCTACACTCAAACCATTTTTACTAATAGTAGTATTTCCTGCATTAACGCTCTCTAATCCTGTTAAATATTTTGCCAACTTTACAGTCAATCTACCGGTACCATCGGATACAACACCAATATTATTATCGGATAATGCCCCTGTAGCACCGCCTTTAATGACTAGAGTGTCACCTAATTTTCTCTTAATCGAAGCACCTGTATCGCTGCTAAAATAGAGCCCTTTTTCAAGAGTATTATTGATAGTGTTAATATCATTCTTATTAGTAGTAATATCACCTTGTATTTTTGTGATATTTCGTGCATTGGCACCAATACGGCTTGAGTTATCTGAGATATTCTGCGTATTTTGATTAATAAAATACTGATTGGAATTAACTCTCTCATTAACCCGCTTTAACTGATCTTCCGTAGCAGCACGTCCTGTAACAGGTGCTGGATTATTTACATTCCATGATGTATTGGTAAGACCTGTGACCGTTCCTGTACCACTATCTATGGTTACAGGATGCGAGGCCGCCCCTTTCCCTACAGTAATCTTATAATTTAAGCCAACAGTATACTCCTTACCACCTTTCGCCGTTGAGTTTTCCCTTACCGTAATATTACCATCATCATTTGCTTTTACAATGGCTTCTTTAGCTGTACCGTTAATTGCGCGTTGCAACTGACCGTAGTTAACTGCGTCCTGACTACCGCTACCGTCTGCAACACCTCTAAGCTGTTGATTATTGGCATTAAGACCACCTGTTGATATATAGAGTTTACCGCCTACAGACACCCCTTTATTATCAATCGTAGCAGTTCCTGCTGTTACGCTATCCAAACCAGTTAATTTTTTAGCCAATTTCACATTTAGTGTGCCATTTCCGTCTGCTTGAACCCCAATATTGTTGTCAGCCAAAGCACCGCTAGCGCCACCTTTTATTCTTACTGTGTCACCTAATTTTACTTGGTTCTGAACAAAATTATCACCATAAAAGAACAATCCTTTATCGATATTGTCTTTATTATATCTAATAGCATCGTGGATTGTGCTTTTACCTGTAAAACCGATATCGCTCATCGTTAATTTACCGGTATCAGGATCGAGAGCTGCATTACCGCCAAGGATATTTTTAGTTGTAGTGGCTAAATTTCCCAAACTATTTGCGACACCAAACAATTGACTACCGTTAATAGCATCTGTAGACGAAGCATTCATACGACCTGCAGCCACATTTGTAATCGTACGTTTTACCGTATCATTACCGATACTTACGGTAGAATCCGCCGTTCCCCCCGCTAAATTCTTATACCACAAACCATTTACAAGTTGATTCGGTGTACTATGAGTATCCGCAGTTGCAGAATTTGCACCTAATGCAACAGAACGAATATGATTTTTCCCTACTGTTGTATTTCTACCAAGTGTAACGCTATCCTCTGCATAGCTAACTGCACGATTACCGATGGCAATACTATTTTTCTGAACTGAGTCAGAATCTGTACCAATAGCTATAGAAGAATCCTCACGGGCATTACTTTCCCAGCCCATTGCAATGGAGTTAAGTCCTACTGCATAGGAGTTTACACCAAGAGCTCTGGACCCTTCTCCCTTAGCTTGTGCATTATTACCGATTGCAACGGCCCATTTACCTCTTGCCTGCGACCCGTTACCCATTGCAACGGCACCACCGGCAGCAGCTTTAGCATTATTACCAAAGGCCATAGAGGATCCACCCCAAGCTCTAGCATTAGTACCAAATGCCTGATCGTTATCGGCACCTACATAGTTACCGGCCTCATCATATCCGGCCCAAGATGTATTACCAAGGGCAAAGCCATTTAAAGAAGCTACTTTTGTCAAATTACCAATGGCAACACCATTATTGACTTCAACGCTTGCATTTCTTCCGATTGCAACACCTTGCACATTACCAACATTAGCCCTATTAGTTTTTGTAACAGTAGCACCTGTGCCCAGTGCCACACTGTTATCTGCCATTGCTGTACTATTGTCACCTATCGCTACAGTGCCATTTTTAGCCTGAGCACCGGCCCCTTGTACAATAGTACTCCCATGCACGATCATTGGAGACATCATGGACATAAATAAAGCCGTAGCGATTACAGACCCAGACATCTTGGCAAAAACCGTTGTCATTGTCGATCGTTTCGACATATTCTTCGCTGTTTCAGCTACAACGACATAACATCCCTTTGTACGACTCCAGATTACTTTAAAAATTCGGTTCATCTCGTCTTACTCCTTGCATAAAACTATCAGATTATATGAATATAATAAAATATTTTATAACTATTTTAAAAAGTAAAAATACAGTTAATATATGGCTATTTACCGATGCATATCATATTAAACATATCATATTCTATGGTAAAAGTAAAAAATTTTTCACGCTACACTCACTTCCAAATCATAAATATTTATGAATATACAAAAACTCCGCCATATGCCTTATGAATATGCTAAATGTACTAATTTTTTCGCATAAAATTAACTTCATAAAAAAATGTATTTCACCTTAGTAAACTATCATGATCTAATTATTACTTACCTATTTTAATTACATCACAAAATACTATGACATATATATACTCAAATAGCCATTGAATCTATTTTTGCATGCAAAAAGGCGCCAAAAGCATTTCGCTTTTGGCGCCTTTTATAAGCACTGCCGTATCAATATGTTATTTCATATTATTTCAAGCCCGCTTGTTGCATCAATAATGCAATTTGTGCTCTCATTTCTTCATTGTCGCGTTGTACTTTTTCGTACTTAGCTTTCAAAGCAGTCATTTCATCTTGCATTACGTACATGGAGCTAATAGGGCCACCTTTGTAACGTTCAGGAACCGCTTTCTTCGCATCGGAAGTACCGAATTTACGAGTTACACCAGCATTCACCATGTTATGGTGGCTACCAACAGATACACCTACATGGAACATTGTATCTTCTGCTGTGTAATGTGCAACGCCAAGAGCCGCCGCAGTTTCACCTCTATAATTACCGATACCAGCCATCACTTGAGTTGGTTCCAATGGATCATATTGAATAGGTTTCAATGCAGACATAGCCGCCGCATGTGCGCCTACACGTTGTGTTTCGCCCGCTACGGAGTTAATAGCATTAGCTAACCCATCTGTAGCACCTTTCAATTGATTTACGTTAACCGCATCCGTGCCGTTTACACCAGGGCCTACATTGGTAATTGTATTACCGCCGTTGTTGAGGCCATCTTTAGTAAGACTTACAGCATTACCGCTAGCAGGTGTAATTGTTACACCGCCACCGTTCATAACTGTCGTATTACCAGCAGCATCCTTAGTGGTTACTGTTTCAAGACCTTTCAAGTCTTTCGCCATACGAACCTTAAGATTGCCAGTACCATCGGATACGACACCTAAATTGTCTTCTGTAGTCAACTTGCTAGCATCAGTAATGCCACCCACTACATTAACTTGTTCGTTAAGCTTTTTCTTGATTACGGAACCGCTATCGCCACCGTATTTCATATCATCATCTTTAGTCGCCACTTGGTGGGTCTTACCGTTTTCGTCTTGGTACTTAATACGAGTGATGTTGTTACCGTCTAAGTCTGGATCACCTTTATCAACGGTAATATCCGCATTACGACCATCTTTACCAGTTAAACCGATATGACCAACCCCGTCTTTACCGGACATAGATACAGCATCTTTACCGTCTTTACCTGTGATACCTACCTTGCCGTCTGTACCGTCAGCACCATTAGGACCAGTAATGGATACGCCATCTTGACCGTTTTTGCCAACTTTTACCTTATCAGTAGTTAAGCTGTCAGTCTTAAGGTTTTTCGCCATCTTGATAGTAACATTACCATCTTGGTCGGCTACGGTTTTAATATTTTCGCCGGAATATTTATCGTCAGACTCTGTACCTTCACCTTTGATAGTAACCTTTTGGCCTAAATCACGGTGGAATTCACCTGTATTACCGGCGAAATTCATACCTTTTTTCGTGATTTCATCACCTAGGTTAGTAATCTTATTATCCAAGGATTTGTGAGATTTTTGCAATTGATCTTCTGTAGCAGCGCGACCGCTTGTGATGTTGTTAGGATCCCAATCTTTGTTTTCCAAACCTGTCACATAACCGTCTTTGCCATCAACAGATACCTTGCCTGCCGCAATCTTACCATCTTTACCGTCGATAGTTACCTTATCGCCAGCTTTAATGGTACCGTTTTCACCGTCAATTGTTACATTACCAGCTTTAATAGTACCTTTGTTGCCGTCGATTGTAACTTTATCACCAGCCTTGATGGTACCTGTAGTACCGTCCATCGCGATTTGTTTTGTAGCATCAGAGCCCAATGTCACTTGGTCTTTGAGACTTACTTCATAGTTCTTGGAACCATTCGCATTGGTGCTAGGTGTTACAGTAATATTATTACCTGCCGATACCGTTGTGGATGCAGCTGCTGTAGCTTTATCCAATTGAGATTTATTAACTGCATCGTTAGGATCTGTGCCGTCAGCTACATTCGTAATCTTGTTACCGCCGTTGTTTAAGCCGTCTTTTGTAAGACTCACTGCATTACCACCAGCACGATTGATTGTCATACCATCACCATTGATAACAGTATTATTGCCGCCGTTTGTGAAAGTAGCAGACGTTAAGCCTTTCAATTCTTTCGCCAAGCGCAATTTCAATGTATCGGAACCGTCGGAAACAACACCGATGTTGTCTTCAGTAGCTAATTTGCTTTCATCGGAGATACCGCCCTTAACATTCACTTGATTGTTAAGTTTCTTTTTAATCACATTACCTGTATCGCCACCGTACAGCATACCGTCATTTAGGTTCGCCACTTCTTCGTTCGTGCCGTCCGGTTTTTGATACACAATGCGCGTAGTGGTCGTGCCGGCGGCACCGTCGACGCCCGGCTTGCCGTCACGGGTTACGGAAATATTCGTCGTAACACCGTCTTTACCGTTGATGCCGATCTTGCCGTCCTTGCCGTCTTTACCGGTAGCGGTAATCGTTTCGGTCTTAAGGTCTTTGCCGAGTTTCACATCAATGGTGCTGTCACCGTTCGCATCTTGGGAGATACTTGTAATGATGTTGGAATTATCCCCTTTCACGGATACCTTGGACCCCAATTTATTCGTTTTTTCGCCGCCTGTATTGGCATCGAATTTCAAGCCGTCATTGATAACTTTATCTAATTTAGATTTAGAGGCAACATCCTTAATCTTAACTGTTTCTTTACTACCTGCATGGTTTTTATCCTCTACAGTTAAGTCAACATCGCCGTTAGAATCAACTGTATAAGCACCGTCTGCAGCAGCTGCATTTTTCACCAAACGATAATCTGTAGCAGCAGCACCTTGACTCTTAACAACATCACTGATTTTTTTCAATTGATCTTCTGTAGCTGCGCGACCGCTTACAGGATTAGATGTATTTACATCCCAATCTTTATTATCAAGACCAGTCACATAGTTCTTAGTATCAGCGTGTTTACCCATTGTTACACCACCGGCTTTCACTGTATCTGTAGCTGTCAATGTTTGAACATTAAGATTTTTGTTCAATTTAACGCCGATTGTAGTATCATCGCCGGTTTGCGTAATTTCAGTAGTGATATTGTTATCACCATTGACTGTTACTTTAGAACCAAGTTTATTCGTTTTTTCAGCGTTATTATCAGCGTTAAAACGAAGGCCCTTGTTGATAAGTTCAGTTTTAGCATTACTGATATTAGTATTTAATTCGTTTTTAGCATCGTGTAATTGTCCGCCGTTTACAGCGTCTTTGCTACCTGCACCTACAGTACCATCAGCAACATTGGTAATTTTTTGATCGTTCGCATTGAGACCTGTTGAAGATACATAGGTCTTACCACCTACAGTCAAACCGCCGTTATTAATGCTCGTATTGCCGGCTGTTACGCTGTCCAAGCCGGTCAATGTTTTCGCCAATTTTACGTTCAATGTGCCATTGCCGTCGGATTCAACACCGATATTTCCATCGGACAATGCACCTGTGGCACCGCCTTTAACGGTGACGGTATCGCCTAATTTTCTGTTGCTCACAGCACCGGTATCACCGGCAAAGTTCAAGCCTTTATCAAGAGTTGTATTGATTGTAGTAATACTTGATGTATTATTATCTTGTTGCGCCTTCGATGCAATATCTGTCAATGTAACTTGTTTTTTGTCGCCTTTATCATTTGCTACAGTCAATACCATATTTCCATTGCTATCAACCTTATATTTACCCTGGCTACCCGCTTCAGGATTTTCTACCAAACGGTAATCTCCCTTTGCTACCTCAGTAAATATATTACTCAAATCAACATTAACTTTGCCCGTATCGTTACGTTCCAGTGTCAACACTTTGCCGTCATTAGAAATACTGCCACTCGTAACATAGTTATTTTTCAATCCACTCACGTTCGCAGTCAATCCGTTTGTGCCGATTAAATTTGCGGCACCCTCACCATTTGCTTGATAAGTCGCTGCACCGCCAGTCACATACTTATCCTTCGCCGTAATGATACGGTTAATATCGCCAATATTGGCACCATTCGTCGTTACGTCTCCGCCACTAGCCACATTAACGATTTGTTTGTTTCCTGCATCAATGCCGGTTTTTACAATTTTAGGGCCTCCAGTGATCGTCACACCATCCGTGTTCATCACTGTATCACCAGCAGTCACACTAGTTAGGTCTTTCAGTTCTTTAGCCAATTTCACGTTCAATGTATCTGTGCCATTAGATACCACTCCAATATTGTTATCACTCAATTTGGATGTATCGGCTACGCCACCAACGATATTAGTTTGTGCCCCCAGTCTTTGGATAAACTTATTATCTGTAGCCCCCGTACCTTTTACATCTCCTGCATAAACTGTGCCCTTATTCACTTCCGTAGTCACTGCATACAGTTGACTGCCGTTAATAGCATCTGTAGATGTAGCGGAAATACGGCCGGCTGCTACATTGGTAACCGTCCGTTCCATACCTGTCTTACCTACGCTAACTGTGGAACCAGGATTTATACCTGCAAAGTTATGTACTACTCCATTAACTGACTCAGAGGCTGTTGCTACCGCTGCAGCAGTTTCAGAACCGGTGCCGAGAGCCACTGCATTTTCATTGGTTGCTTTCGCCCCAGTACCGATAGCGACGCTGTCTTTCGCACTGACCGAAGCACTTTTACCTATAGCTGTACCGTTTTCAGCAGTAGAAGAAGATCCAGATCCTATAGCAGTTGCATCTACTGCACTAGCATTCGTCTGTCTGCCAAGTGCCGTTGCCCCTAATTGTTTCGCGTTAGCTAGATAACCGACAGCCACGGACTGTCCAGTAGTAGCTTTTGACCAGGTACCGATAGACACGCTGGCATCATCTTCGGCCACTGCATTTGTCCCCATGGCGATACTCCATCTGCCCTTAGCCTCCGCACTCCCACCGATTGCATAAGCATAAGTATTAGTAGCTTTTGAATTATTTCCCATTGCTAACGAGGATACCTCAGTAGCGTGAGAAAGGCTGCCGATGGCTATAGCATAGGTTTTATCCGCTTTTGCACCTGCACCGATAGTGGTAGCATACTCTCCATTAGCTTCGGCTTTTGCCCCAATAGAGGTAGCATTTTTCCCTTGTGCCTTGGCTACACCACCAATAGCTGTCGCATTTTCCGCAGTAGATTGTGTTCCTCCACCGATAGCGGTTGAATATGAAGCAGAAGAATTACTATGCGCACCTAATGCCAAGGAAACCGGTCCAAGGGCCTGCGCATAACCGCCAATAGCTACATTATTTTGATCTGTGCCACTATTCGTGCCATTTCCCCATGATACCCCTGCACCAGTCCCCGCAGGATTTACTGCATTAGCAGTATTCAGTGGCAATAATGTACCACCTACTAGTGCCAAAATACATAAAAGTGTACCAACGCATGTTGTGCTTCTTCCATTAATTTTCCCGCGATTATTAGCAATTTCGGACACAACTACATAACAGTTTTTCACCCGATTCCAAATGACTTTATAAATTCGATTCATAATGTTCCTTTCGTACTACATTTTCGTTGCGTAATACCTATCTAACCTTATATAAAACTATAATAAAAATAAGAAGTAATAGATATAAAAATTATCTATACTTCTAATACAAACCAACAATATTCAGCATAACAAGTCAAATATTACACTTATTACAGA
>OKVV01000413.1_pt1 | contig 26376 bp, 28 predicted proteins | sample 1606871 | NCBI WGS metagenome assembly OKVV01 (sample SAMN03281011, study PRJEB24777) | human gut metagenome | isolation source: fecal sample PR176 from 1 month old male Indian infant, caesarean delivered... | place: Singapore | collected 2006-01-13
GTAATAGAGTGTCTAACGTCAAAATTACCGAAAAATAATACAAGTGGTGTTAAGGGAGTTTATCGTTCTAAAGAGAAATAGATTGCGTATATAACTTTAAAAAAAAAGAGGTACTATTTAGGATCGTATGATTCTATTAAGAGTGCAGCTCAAGCTAGAAAAGATGCTGAAAATAAATTGTTTCAACCTTTGATTGACAAATATCGAGGTAATCATTAATTATTGTGGATAATAATTAACAGTGATATATAAACATCTATAATATATTATTCATACTATTGATATTTAGTATAATCCTATGGAATTGAATATCATAGCAATGTATTTGAAAAGCAAATTGGAAAACAAATAGGTGCAACACCATAAATATGAAAAAATTGGGAAAAAGTAGAATGGAAATTTGCTTACGTCTCACGAGATAGCTCACACTATTAATCTGAAGAACAATGAAGTCGACTTTTAGAAATTGCTAGAAGAAAGTAAAGCGAATTATCACTAGTTACTATAGAGTAAGTTCAAATAAAGCATCTCCAACTTACATGGTTACATGAGGATATCAAATCGAAATTACTCAAGCTTCCTATGGCTAGAGTCGCGAGAAGTTGTTGGGCAGTAGACATAGGTTATATTGTTCTTAGCTACACGATCATTAGAAAGGAAATCCTATTATGTATAGTTATCAAGAAGATGCAAAAGTCCAAAAAAATCGCTGGTGGATTTTGATTGCTATATCTATGTTTACCTTCATGTCCACATTGGATGGCAGTATTGTCAATATTGCACTACCTACCATCTCAGATGATATGGGCATACCAATGAATCAAGCGGAATGGGTAGTGTCCGTTTATCTGATGATTGTCTGTTCTTGTTTGTTGCTGTTTGGTAAAATTGGCGATAGCCGTGGGAAAATCAAAGTATTTCGGATTGGTACGCTGATCTTTGTCTTGGGATCGCTGTTGTGTGGGTTCAATCATTCGCTAGGTATTTTATTGTTCGCACGGGTGGTACAAGCCATTGGTGCTAGTATGACTATGGCTACAAATGCCGGAATCATCACGGAAGTCTTTCCCATACATGAACGTGGTCGGGCATTGGGAGCAATAGGTGCGTTTGTTTCATTAGGCTCGATTGCTGGACCAGGTCTTGGCGGCTTGATTTTGTCCCAATTTTCTTGGGCGTACATTTTTTGGATCAATGTACCGGTGGGAATCGTAACGATGTTGATTGCTGAAAAATTCTTACCAAAAGATATCACCATGAGCGGCCATACAATCGATGGAGGGGGCTTTGCTGCCATTGCGGCTACGATTATCAGCTTTTTTGGAGCAATCTTTTTGGGGCAAGAAAGTGGCTTTTTCCATCCAGTCCCCCTTGTACTGTTCGTAATTTCAGTGATTGCCTTTGTCAGCTTTTTAAAAGTTGAAAAGAAAGCAGCCTCTCCATTGATTTCTTTCGGTATTTTTAAGAACAAGATTTTTACCATGAGCTTGATTACAGCCTTGTTGATTTTTTCTTCCAACTTCTTTGTCAATGTAGTGATTCCTTTTTATCTGCAAAATGCTCGCGGGTTGAGTCCTAGCTATGCTGGGCTGTTGATGATGGTCTTTCCTTTGATGATGGTCGTCGGGGCGCCTTTAAGCGGCTACCTGACCGACCGGGTTGGCCCGGAGATTTTGGTATTAGTAGGCTTGGGCTTATTGTCGGTAACCCAGGTCATGTATATGTTTTTGTCAGTGGACTCTCCTTTGTGGCTATACATTGTCGCTACTGCCATCATGGGTGCCGGCAATGCCTTGTTCCAGTCCCCCAATAATACGATGGTTATGAGCTCGGTCACTATCGAAAACTTGGGACTGGCAGGCTCGATGAATTCCTTTGCCCGAAATTTGGGGATGGTCAGCGGGATTTCGCTTTCTACGACGGTCTTATATCAAGCGATGTCTGCTAAGATGGGCCAGCAAGTAACTAACTATATCGCAAATCGGCCGGATGTCTTTTTATATGGAATGAAGATTACCTTTTTAGGCAGCTTTGTTTTGTGTTTTGTTGCCTTTTTCCTGACTATCTGGCGTATCAAAAAACAAGGAGGTATTCAGAAAAATGTCTGAAAAAACCACTGTTGAAGAATTTTTGGAGGCCTGCGTATGGGTGAGTGGGATTTCCATGGATGATGGAAGATGAAGTGAACTTCTAAAAGCCGAAAAACTCAAGTATTATCTTCAAAATACTAGTGCTCAATGAGATGCTTGATTTGATCACAAGAAGACTGCGAAAGCCGCTGGCAACCGCAAGCTAGGTATCCCACCGATGGACTACGTTTTAGAGGCTACTGGTTATGAATACGGAGCCAACGCTCTCATCTGCATAAGAATACATCACCCAGATTATGTAAAGATTTTCGATACTTCTGTCAAAAAATCATTAAGATAGATAAATGATTTCCGTCTAGTCAAATTGGTTCAGAATGTAGACACACAGATGGTAAGAAGTCACTCACAATTCGAGAATGGACTTGTCCTATTTGCCGTATACATCATAATCGAAACGTCAACGATAGTATCAATATTTTGACCAAGGGCTATGAATACAAGCATTGCCTTAGAAAACATCAAGAACCTTAGGAACAACGGGGATAGCTTGGTTAATAAGAGATACCGCTGTTTAGGCTTGCAAGTATACTCTTTTATCAAGAATTCCGTGGCTTTAGTCATGAGAGGCTTAATACTATGAAAATTTTCTTTAGCATTTTTGATTTAGGTTCCTTTTCTAATTATAATAAGATGACCACTACAGTAACCTACTGAAATATATAAACAGCCACTGTAGTACCATTTTCAAAGTAGTCTATGAGAGGAGAATCTTCATTCTTATGAACGCTGGAATTGCGGATATGAATTTAATAAAAAAAACCCTTAATGATTTTACTTCCAATTCAATATCAAAAGGTACTGGTATCAATTTAAGCACAATAAAAAAGCTGAAAAGTGGTGAAAGATCAGTGGAAAAGCTGAATCTTTTAGATGCTATAAAAATAACGGAATTTGCTATGAAAAATGGAAAAGCTGAGATTGAAATATGGAGATAATTATCGTCTAGTGAATTACTTGCCACTTAGCTGAATTTAACGATCCTTGGTGCTTGAAGGGGGAGATTCTTGGGAATAGAGCATACTTGCAAGCCTATGTCTTTACTAACAACGATATCTCTTATTAACCAAGCTATCCCCGTAGTTCTAAGGCTTTTACTTTTATCTAAGCAATAATCGTATTCAAAGGAAATTTTTGACCCTTAGAAAGTCTCATTTTATCAGACGTGAGCTTAGGCATTGCTGAATTTTGTTAATTCGGTTTTAGGTTGTGCTTTGAGCATAATATGAAAGTATTCTTTATCACGATTTCATTCATCTAAGGTAATGTGATGTGATTCTGAAATTCTTTCAAAGGCAGTTTTTGCATAAGCTGACATTACATCATCAATGACATGTTTACAATGTTTCACTACTAAAATAAGGGGGTAACCAAGAAGAAAAACTGAATGATTATTTGTATCTAATTCCATGGTATATCAACCATTTCCTATATAGACTGATTATGACATGGATTAAAATAAAAAGGCACTATGTCTTAATTGTCGGTTTTCGAGTTACCGAATGGCATTCATCACCCACCTATAGAGGATGGGCGACTTCTGCCTGAAATAAGTTACACTACTTATAACTTCTAATAAAATTAGATTGAGTCATTATTATTTAACATCAACGATTTTCCAGGTTCCATTTTTTTGTAATACTAATTTGTACTGAAAGTAGCTAGTGGTTTTTGATACATTATCAAGGTATTTTATCTTTGTACTCACTAGAAAATTTTTTCCGTTTTGTAGATAAACTGGATTCTCTAACTCCGAAAACTTTAAGTCAATATTGATTGGTCGCATCGCACCATTTTCAACATAATACTCCAATTCTTTTTCAGAAGCTGATGGATAAAGTTTAAAAAATGTTTCTAAAAAATCGGTGATTTCTTCCGTTGTTTTGGCATCAATTTCTGAATCGTTTTCTACTTGTTTTGCTTCATATTTTGCCTTGTCTGGCTTTCCAATCATTGTTGGCAAACTAGTTACTAAATGATTCCTGTTTTCATCTTCAAAGATTGTCACTCGATATGCAGAAGAAATTGATTGCGTCTTTTTTCCCTCTGTAATATGTTGCTCCACTAAAAATGAAACGACAAATTCTTCCGAGTGTTTTTCAACATCTAGAATTTTTACAGATTGAACTTCGGAACTCGTGGGAATATCTGCTCGAACCATATCTTGGATTAAAGCGAGACCGTTTTCTGTAAGGTACTGTTCGAGATTACTCATTCTCTTTTCAATTGCTTCTTTGTTATTTTTCCATGAAAAATATTCTTTCGCAAAATCCTCTGTAAAACTTTCAACGCCAGAAGTATTCACTACCTTCTCTTTTATAACCACTTTTTCATGAGTTGTATGTTGATCAATGGCGGTGAAATTTTTATAAACGCCAAAAGCAAGACTACAAGACAATAAAAGCCAAAGGGCAAGCACCATTTTTCGATGCTTACCCACGGATACAACTCGTTCTTTTTTCTTTTTTGGGCTCTTTTCCTTTTGATTCCGTTCAATTTTTATCTTCATTCTTTTTCCTCTTTTCTCTTATTTGTATCGGCCAGCTCCGATAAGATGCTGCCGCCAATAGTTTTCCGTTAGATTCGTCCACCCCACTGGATCTCCTGCATGAAACATGCGATTCTCCCCTGCGTAAATGCCCACATGGGTCACATAAGTACCGGCATCATAGGTTGAATGAAAGAAAACTAAATCACCTGGTTTGGCATCTTTTAGATCAATATGAGTCATGGCATCATATTGATCCTGAGCCACCCGAGGAAGTTTCAGGTCAACTTTGGCATAACACCATTGGGTCAAGCCACTACAATCAAACCCCGTTTCTGGACTTGAGCCACCAAACACATAGGCCGTTCCTTCATACTTAAATGCCTCATCAAAAATTTCTTGGACTATTTTGTCATCAAACTGAGTTGTAGTTAGGTATTGCTTCACTAATAAACAGTAAAACATATTGCCATAATTATACCGCCACCCACCATTTTCCTTAATCGCGATTGGGTTGGGGTAATCGACTTTTTGACCACCTGATTTTTCCTTTGAAAAAGATTCAGCTAAAGCAAAACTATGCTTCTTCCCGTTTTTCCCGACATGATCTAGATACCCGCCACCATAGTTATAGGCCTGAATAATACTATCTTGATCACACCCTAGTTCTTTGGAACGCTTAACCAAAGACGCAAAATAGAGACAGCCTTGTTTGATGGATGCCTCGGTACTTAATGAATTAGGTGGTAATCCGGCTGACTCAGAACTTTGCATAACGTCTTCCATTGTGCCACCAGATTCCACTTGAATAATCGCCAAAAGAATTGGAATATACTCTGTTATATCCGATTCTTTGGCATACTTTTCCACCATTGCACGGTGTTTCAATACTTCTTCTGAGACACTAGTTCCGCCAGGAGAAGTGCCAGAACTACCATTTCCCTCACTGTCTTCACCAAACAACAAACCCACACACATCAAAATACCCATAAAAGAGATGGTCAGAAAAGTTAATGAAATAACACCCACTTTCTTCAAGTTCATTTTTTCTCACCTGACCTTGATTTTGGACGATGGTTCATTCTTTTTTGTACTTTTTGATTGGTCTGCTTTGGCAGAGTGGACCTCTGTTTCACTTGTTGGAAAGAATTTTTCTTACTTGCTGATTGGCTTTTCCCTTTTGAAATGATTTCTTGACTAGTTAGTTTTCGTTTGATTTCGGGATTCAGATTTGCTCTCACAATCCGCTTTGGTGCTTCTTTTTTCAGCATCATATCTTTCTGAGGTTGAGCTGCTTTATCTATTGGAATATTCGCCCTTCTTTTTCCCTGACGATTTGTTGCTTCACTCAGTATCTTGCGTTTTTCGTCCATTTTCGCATTTCTTCGTTGTCGTTGTTTTTCTCGCAAATCCACTCGATCCGCTTTTTCTTGGAACAGTCCGCGCTTGAATTCTTCTGGTGCTTTTTTCGACTTTTCGATTCCTTTATGGAGATTGTATTTCAAATTCGTTGGCGTATTCCTTACCTGATCCTTTACTTGTTTAGTCTTATCTTTCACCAAAGCTTGGGTATCCAAAACTTTGCCGATTTTTCTCCCAGCCAAATTCATTCGGGATTGTTTCTTATTATTTGAAACTGGATTCTCCTTAGTTAAGTCAGATAGTATTTCGTGATCGTTCGGTAATCGTGAATTCTTTCGTAGAGAAGAACCGGATGGCTTAAATTTGGATTTTGATTGTTCCTTTGCCAACTTATTTCCGACTGCTGCACCACCACCAAAAGCCAAAGCTCGTCCCACATTTCGATTGAGTTGCCGCAATTTTCGATTCATTAACATTTGCGGTTTTCGCATGACGCGTCTTCCCATTGACTGGCTATCATTACTCTGGAGGTTGAACATACTCATAATGTCGCCCAATTTGAAATAGATACCGGCAAAGGTCACAATTTGCAGAAAAGCAACCATGAAAAATGGATAGGTTGCCGAAATATTGAAAAACATCGTGGAGATGCTAAATGCAGTCGTAATCACCAAAGTAACACCCGCTCGCATCATAATCGTATTGAATAAACGAATAATCGCCTTCTTTCCTAAACTTTCATAAGTCGGCAACATGGACAATAAGAAACTAATTGGCAGAAACATCGCAAAGATAATGAAGAGAATTTGCGAGAACAACATAATCCCTGTTAGAAGAAAAACAAAGAAGGAAATGCCAATATTGAACAATACCAAAAAGACCACGGTCCCTAAACGGTTCATGGTCTTGGTAATACTGAGATTCGCATTGTCATTGTCTTCAATCTCTGCCTTGACCGCTTCTTCCCGATCTTTGCCTTTGTTTTCATCTGGACTCACAGATAGAATCTTGTTGACCCGGTCTTCACCAATTTCTTCTATGTTGGAATCATCAAATTGCAGTAGTAACCAAGGTTGTTGGACTTGAATCGAAAACAAACTATCCCGAATCAAATCCACACTATCTTTTCCTTGGCTTTCTGAATTGGGTACAACGATCTCGGTTCCAAGGGTAAGGGCCGCTTCACTAACATCTGAGCTAAAGTCATTGATTTTTGTGATATAGGTAGGCGCATAAGCAATGAACGAACCCGATAGTAGAAAAATCATCACAAAATTAATCACGGCTCGAACTGCTTTCGTGGTTTCTCGTTTTAATAATCCGGTATACGCCACATACACCCCCAGAGCTAAAATCATCAATAATAGAAACCCAAAATAAAATCCGGAGGTCTGGAGTCCATTTTCAGTAATACCAGCCAATGTTTGGATATTCTTTCCAATACTTTCAGCCGTATCCGAAATGAAATCTAATTTGTAAGCCTCTTGAACCACATAACCCGTGGCGTTCGACAAATACAAACTCACCGTCCAAATGAAATTAGTAATGGCATAAAGACCATACATCACGCTTTTCCCTAAGCCATCACCCCAATTCCAAGGCAACCAATCCCAAGAGCTATCCACAAAGAAATCTAGTTGATAGTTGTTCAGTGAATATTTGGAATATAGATTTCCTGCTTCAACTGTATCATCAACTAGCCCTGTCGCCTCGGCTACCGTACCAACTAAACTCAATAGAACTATCAGAGTGAGTATGCTAATAAAAACGATTCCCACAATCCGAAAAAGTTTCTTTTTCATCCCCTCATTCCATTCTCTCTTGAACAGGTGGACGGGTATCAAAGGCATGGAAGAGTTCTTCAAAGACTGGATGTACCTGAACCACGCCTACCCGACCATACAAATCCTGCATCAAGCATTGGCCATTTTCCAAATCTCGTAGGCGTTTTTGATTGCTTTCATCTTCTCGATCCAAGCCAAAGAATTCCAAGGTTTTCTTGATTTCATGAATATCGGTACTGCGAAACGCAAACTTCAACCCGATATTATTCTTCAAGCGTTCATCCAGTAAATCATCACTATTTTGCGTGACAAAGTAAACCCCGGCATTCATAGCCCGCCCAGCACGAACGAGCTTATTCGATAATGTTTTCCCTTGCGCTACTTGAAGAAAACTCCACGCCTCATCTAAGTCTACAATTTTGAAGATTTCTCGATTACTATGGATAAAGTCCAAGGCAAAAGTGGAAATGACGATTAGCATGGAAACACTAAGCAATTCCATGGTGGTATATTCTTCAAAAGTGGTTTCTGCATCTGGTAAAACCAAATCCGCTACTTGAATGATATTTAACTGCCTATCTAAACTAATCGACTGGGTAATCGAACCATCTGAGAAAAGCAAATGGGCAAAATCATAATCGGTAAAGGACTCGATGTGATCCGCGATATTTTCCGCAACTGGTGAGCCTTCTTTTCGAAGCTCATTAATTACTTGTAATAATCCCCGTTGATTGCTTTGGGTAACCGTCCGAATGGCCTTACGCAACACTGGAAACTTCTCCCCATCTCGACTAGAAATTCCTGTTAAAAAGGTCAGAATATCAATTGCTAGACTTTCAGAATCCTTCTTTTTCTCCATAATCACATAAGGATCAAGTAATCCTTGATTTTTTGGCTTACTAGTTAAGTTGAGAATATTGATTTCATCCGCAATTTCTGGCAAGGTTTCTTTCCAGCCACCCCGTTCCCCTTTTGGATCGACAATCACAGCTTGTCCACCAAAAAGGACGGCGTAATAAACTAAGAGATTGTTACTAAAGGACTTTCCGCCACCGAGTGAACCGAGGAATGCCGCTGCTAGCGCATTGGTAACTGAACCCTTGACCCCTTGTGAGGCCAATGCCGGTTTCAGGTAAACATTGCGCCCCGTATCTACGTTATAACCAAAGTAAATGCCTTCCAACTCCCCTAACATCTGAGTGGCGCCAAAACCAAGTCCGGCGAGAAAATCAGACGTAACATACTGGATATAATCATTCATGTATCGCTTACTAGAAGGTAAGAATTCTTCATGTAGCCCCATCATATCGCCAAAAGGCCGGACTAGTTTTACATTGGTATCATCATAAAAATCTAGCACTTCATCACACCGGCGCTTTAGTTCATCTACTGATTCGGCACTTACTCGAACCACATAGCTCAGTTTGTACATGGATTCTTTGGACTGATCCAAGGTAGTTTCCAATTCATCTACGGAATCCAATGCATCTAAGACATTGGAATTTGTTTCATTGTCAGATTGATAGGCATGGTTGTCCAAGTCTTTTAATTCCTTTTTCTTATTGCGAACGGTAGCAAGTGCCTTTTTGTTCGTCACAATCTCCACATTCATACTAGTGTCAATTGGGAATGTAAATTGTTGTTGCTGGTAATAGAAAAGTTCTGAGGAGGGAAACTCCATTTCCCCCACAATTGTATTAATTGTTAAGTACGCTACATATGATTCATGATTCTCATGTTCCATGCATAAGTACCGGGGCTTTTCTTCAATCAAACAACGACTGGGACGTAATAAGTCGTAACGTTTCACCAAAGTTTCCGACTTCAGCTTTTTCTTTGGTAGCTGAAATTCATATTCTTCAAATGGTGTACCCTTTTCGCCATAGATATGTTCAATCAAATACATCAGATCACTCGGTGTGACTCGTCTGACTTTAAATCTTCGAGCCAATTTACTTTCCATTAGTTTTTCAAGCTTGGTATATCGGCGAATTTCTTCATTGGATAAGGAAACAAAATCGCCCATCAAATGATGATTCACTCCATAGACAAATTCTTGAAAGCCGGAGAAGAAAGATTTCTTGAGATTCTTTAGATTGACCTCTTCATCTGTCGCAATCAGTTTGAAGCCAATAAAAAAGCGATAATCAATCTGACTATCGCCAATCATGGATACTAATGCCTCTGTCTGTAAATCAATTCGTTGTTTCGCTACTTCTGTTAATCGCCCGGTAATTTCCTTTTTTGATCGTTCTTGCGTGGCACGAATACTACTTTCTGTGGCAATTTGTAAGGCATGAATCTTGCCTTCACGATTTTGCGCAATCAATTGACGAAAGTTATCGTGGACTTGATATTTCTGTTCAGGTGACAAAAAGGAGTAATTGTAAGGTATTAACTCATAGTAGGCAAAACATTCTCCCTCTTGATTAAAGACAAGATTATTTTCAATATACTTAATCGGGTACATAGTTCACACTCCTTACCAGAGTAATGGGTTCGTCCCATCGTTTCTTCTGTTCTTTGACTTTCTTTCCTGCGAAAGTGACCTTAAATCGTAAGTGATAGCTAATAAAAGATCGTAAAAATCCCAATGGTTTCTTACCGTCAAACGTTTTTTGCGACATGAACCAAGTAACTGCCACCGGTATACCTAAGTATTTTAAAAAGGCCCCCTCTATCATAGATAGTGGAGGCACATGGGCAAATACGATGACAAACAGCAAGGATAAAACAAACCAAGCCATCTGGTTAAAAGTCACAGGAAAAGGCAGTTGAAAGTCATTAATTGCATAAATGACCTTTTCAACTGCCCAAATACTGGTGTAGCTTTTTATTTTCTTCATCAAATCATTCCTTTAAAAAGAAGGATAGTTTAGAAATCAACTACCCTTCAATAATTTTGTTAATATGGATACTCAAAAACACCTCGACTCGTTACCAAATAATTGCCTCCAATCTCCAAGTCTCTACCACACGCATCAAAATCAATATACGTCTTCAAGTGTTCTGGTACTTCTCCAAAATCACCAGCTTCTACAATCAAGAAATATGCTACATCACTCATATCATCGCAATCTGGATAATAGATAATATCATCCACATGCTCTACCATCTCCTCAAAAGAATTGAAGAAAGCATGTTGAATCTCAGAAGCAACTTCACCAACTGGCGTTCCTTCAAGTTCCTCCGCTAAGCCACACAACCGATTAATTTCCTCAATTGGCGTATACTCATCAATCTCAAAGGGAAGTTCATAATCATGAATTGCATATTCCTCGTATTCGTCATTTAACCCAATTCGTTCTTTCACTTCATCAAAATCGACAGGTGGGGTAAACCACGCCCCCACCAATTCACCTTCGTTATATTTCCCGAGGTTCGCAATATAAACACGCATCTGTTCCATCGTGCTTCCCCCTTACGCACCGACAATTCGGTTAAACAAACTGAGTAAGACATCCTTCACCCCAGAAGCATTAAAGACCAATCCGACCGCAATCAAAGCAATCACCAAAAAGCCAATCAGTTTGGAAAACTCCCGCTTAAATCCTAAAAACAAACCAATGACCACAATTGCCAGTAAGACTAAGGATTGGGCATTGGTTAAAAACCATTGATATAAATTTTGTCCGAAATTCATCTTGTCACTTTCCTTTCTTTTCCATTGCTCGATCCGCTGCTGCACTTGCATTCATCAAGCACATCACAGTAACACCAAGCATACTGCCACCAAATACCAAAAAAATATCTTTTACAATTCCCATGACGATTCCTCTTTTCATATAATCAAATTTTCAATTGCCATACTTTGTTGCTCCAAAATCTTTTTATGTCGGTCTGATAAGCGTGCATTCTGTACCATATCCTGGATATAGGTTGTCCGATTCAATCGATCCAACTCCTTAGCCATTTTCCACGTAGGGGCGACTTGTCGGCCTAGCCAATTCAAGGTTCGTTCAATGGTATACGGTTTTGGCTCGGAAGTTAATTGAATCTCTTTCCGATTCCGTCCAATAAAACGCCCCCATTGTTCATTCAAGGGCCAGTTGGTTCGCCTTTTACCTTCTACTTTATCCGCAAATCGCAAGTAACGATTGATAATGGAAAACGTGGTGCTCTCAATGCTACGACCTTTTAACAAATCTTGAATCGCATGAAAAGCACGGTCATTTTTCAGTCGAATCTCAAAACGATTTTTCGTCTCAGTTTGGTCTAATGGAATCCCTAACTTGATATATTGTTCATAGTCTTTTTCATACAAACAGAAATAAACCTCACTCTTGAGACTGCCGATATATAAGGTATTGCCCATGCCGTCCTTTTCATCAGCCTTTAAAAGTTCCCCGGAACGATAACTTTTAAAGGTACGAAACAAGGAGATACATTCTTCCTTCTGACATTTTTTCGTTAGCTCAGGTATATCCAATAGCCCCACTCGATCATTGATTGCCAAGTCCAAGCGTTTCATCACGCCACCGGCCTTTAGACAATCCTCGAAAAAGTCGTACCAGCTACGCTTTTGAGCGAGTAAAAAAGTTTCAAATTGTCGGCAACCTCGCCCCTTTAATTCTAAAAGCACACCTTTATCTTCTTCATGAGACAACATCACCACAATATCACCCATGACATACTGTTCTTGATAGGAGTAAAAGGCATAATCTTCATGGAGCATATACTCAAATTTCAAATGGAGAATTTCTTGAATAATTTTTCGTGCATCCGTTGTGGGAAAGCGAATCCTTACATAGTCAAACAGTAACGTCAAAGGCAAATCGGGATTAAAGCTTTCCAGTTGGTCAAAAATTTTCCTCATGGTTTTTATAGATGCGGTTACGCCACCATTTTCTATCTGATTTAAGTACGGCCGACTAAGTCCACAAGCCGTAGCCAATTTATTTTGTGAAACGCCGTATTCGTTGCGTCGGTCTTTTAATAGCCGATAATCTAAATTCCGTTGTGCCAAGTTCTCACCTCCAAATTCAAGGTGTTAACTTTTTCAAATGAGTTAACACCTATACAAATTACTTACTATCTTTGATACAACAAGCATTCTTAATGGTTGCTTACTTATTTTTTGTGTTTTTGTACCCCCCTGTTAGATACGGGGGTGAGACATCATGGTCGGCTAACGCCGTCCATGAACAGGCACAGCACCACGGAGGATTTCTGCTTCGCGAATCCTCCGCGGTCAGCGCCTAACAGTCAGTTGTGTTGGTTTAGGTTACTCATCTGTAATACCATTTACTTCCAACTCTGCTTTCATTTCTAACAAGTATTGACGAATATCTGGTTCTTTTGCTTGGTCCGCAATCCGCTCAAATTCTGCAATTACTTGATTTATTTCAATTCGAGCATCCGTCTCCTCATTCATTAAATATGGATCGCCAGCGACTTTGACACCATTCTTGCGAATATCAAATTTTAACCGTCGCAATTGTTCTTCTAATTCTGGGTCTGACTGAATCTTTCCAATCACCCAATAAATTTCTCCAATCAACTCATCATAAACCATGTACATCCAACTCTTTTAATCTTCTGGCAATATCAAAAATGACCGGAACTGTTACAGAGTTTCCGGCTTGCTTATACAACTGACTATCTGAATTGACTTGAGAATCTCGATCAAAAGCCCAATCGGGAAAGCCCTGAAGTCGCCAACACTCTCTAGGTGTTAGCTTCCGAATTTGATACTGATCCGTGACGATCGCTTGTTGGTCTCCTGTTAGTAAGGTATGAACACTCTGTTTTCCCAGACGACCTCGGCGACTTGTGGAATTAGGAAAAGCCAGATTCACACTGTCTTCTGGCTTCACCTCTTGATATTCTGTTTCATTTTTTCGAATCATGATTTTTGTACCACCTTGTTTCGTTGACAAGGTGGGGGCGGTTCCAGTAACTTCATAAACTCGATTACCTTGTTCAAACTTTCCCGGTAATAGTCCTGCTACAGAGATTCCATCCCTTGCTGGCAGTGCGATTTTGATTCCTTCATCACCTGTTAAGGTTGGCGCTACGCCATCTGAACCATAGACTTGTCCACCCATTCCTCGATTGGAAGGATTGATATTTACCAAATTTCTGATGTTTTGATCAGATGTTGAAGACGGTCCAATGATAGGAAATACTTGTTCGGTACATGCGTCTCGAGAATGTCCGATAAGGAATATCCGCTCCCGGCTTTGGGGAATGTAGGCCTTTGAGTTAAGCACCTACCACTCCACGTCATACCCCAATCCATCCAGCGTTCGGAGGATCGTCTCGAACGTAGCCCCTCCTTCGTGATTGAGCAATCCTCGGACGTTCTCAAGGAATAAAAGCTTAGGTCGGAGAAGAGTGGTGAACCGAGCGATTTCAAAGAATAAAGTACCTCGAGTATCGGAAAATCTTTGCCGCTTTCCCGCAATTGAAAAAGCTTGGCACGGAAATCCGCCGCAAAGGATGTCCACTGGTCCGAGGGATTGAATAAACTCATCTGATACACTTGTGATGTCATGCATTTCCACCTCCTTACTTGTATCATGAATTGCTTTATAACTACGTCTAGCAAATTTATCAATTTCACAAAAACCGATACAATGATGGCTCGCCTGTTCCATACCTAAACGAAAGCCACCAATACCGGCGAATAAATCTAAAAATCTCATACATTACCTCATTCATTGCAAAGAAAAAAGCCAAGAACATTTTGCTCTTGGCTCATACATTATTAATTTGTCCTACTATTTTTTATTTAATCCAACTAATTTCCGTTGTTTTTCATTGGCCTGATCGGCTACATATTTAATCACCGTTTTGAACTCTTTTGCAGTAGCATTTTCCGATAAATCCGCAATGCTCTTATTGTATTTCTTTACAATTTTCGTTACTTGTTCTTTCTCAGTCATGTAATTGAACCTCCAAATCTTTCCTACTATACCCTAGTGGTAAAAATAATTCTAGATTATCCGTAGCATAATGAACTTCGGAAATATTATTCGTATAATCTTTTATTATGATATGAAGCAATACATCTGGATGTTTACTCTTTACTTTTGCAATGTTCTCTCTTGATTTGAAAAAAGCGTTAATAAATGCCTTTTTCGGCACATGACGTCCCTCTGCAATTTCACGTTCTTGTGTAAATTTCCAAGCGATTTTAGGGTCTTGATAAACATAGAAAATCGTCACTCGAAAATGTTTTTTCAACGCCCGCGAGATATTTTTTTCAGCACTTAATATTGCAAAAGTTGCATCCAGAATAAAAGAATAGCCATGATCTAAGACATATCTAAATGCCTGCTCTACCAACCAAGAAGATGCTTTTTGAAAGAGACTAGAGTTTTTTCCATTATAATCAGGAAACTGGGTGCGAAAGTAATCCGCATCAATAATCACATGGTTATCATAATTCTCAGCTAATCCAATGGCAACCTCTGATTTTCCAGCCCCAGGACTCCCTGCCATAAAAACTGCGTCTCGTCCAACTTCGGGGGATTTCCCTTTGATAATATAAGAAATAAACTTATCCTTATTTGCTTTTGCATACTCTAAATAAGAATCATTACTTTCCATATTAATTATCCCCTTTCTTCCTACTATATAAAAGTATTATACGTTACTTGAAGTATAAAGTCAGTATTGAAGATCACTCAATCATTCATCTTTTCTAATTTACTAATTGAATCTAAGAAATCATACCCTTTTGGTACAAGTGGCGTATAAAACTCACTAATCACACTGCCACCTGTATCCACATAACCTCGACCTTTGATGTGCTTCATAAAGAAGTTTTTTTCGACCTCCCCAAACATCATGGAATATCCGAGTTCACTCATACGACCCAAAGCCACGCGAAAGTTGAATTGATCGCGGATTCCGTCTCCTAAATATTTCGCATCCGGCCTTTGGCAAGCCAAAATCAGAAAGAAACCAGATTGACGACCCAACATCACGATTTGTTTGAGCTTATTCAAAATCACCGCACTTTCTTTCGTCGTTAACATCTCCATATAAGCCACGTATTCATCAAAGATTAAAAAGTTGGGTGGAAGTCCAAGATAGGCATAATTCTCTCCTGTTTTGTAGTTAGACATTTCTTTCATTGCCTTGCTACGAGCCATCATACGTTCATAGAAATCTTCCACACAAGCAGAAATTTCTTCCTTTTGTGAATAAACATGAGGCATCACCGTACCTAAATCAGCTAAATCTGCATTTTTGGGATCGAGGATAAACAATTCTGCATCTGACTTCAATAGTGCTTCGATAATGGTGAGGAGGAAATAGGTCTTCCCTCCACCCGTGCCACCAGCGATTAACATATGGGGTAAAGAATCATAAGCCCATACTTGATTTTTCATCAATCGCAGAGTCCCATTTTCTGCCACTACTTCGTCTATCCCAATTCGATTGGCGATCATATCATACAGTAAAGTATACTCCACATAGGAGTCTTTGAGTTCCTTTTCTACTAACTCACAATACAGTCCGCTTTCTAACTTCTTTTCCAATTTTAAAAGCTGATCTTGGTATTTCCCAAGTGAAATTTGAACGCGAATAGACAGTAATCCATCTTTCATTCGATAATAGATTTTGGGGAAGTAACTGATAGTCTCTCTGGTTCGGCTACTATTCAAATCTTTGAAAAAGCCTTCACTTTGAGTTTGTTTCACTTCATACCAATGGTTCTCTAGAATCATCCGAGCTAGCTTTTGTCGATGCCACAAGCTTCGCCAATGATCAAGAAAAAAGTGAATATAAAGCAATATCATAGCTCCTGAAAAAGCGAGACTTCCAAGCAGACATACTAAATCTTTTATAGACCAAACGATTTCAATAGTAGAAAGTGATAGCTTAGAAATATCAAATTGTCTAAACTCTTGAAAATAAAAGACGCTCATCCAACCGATGAACAGAGCGAGTAGCCAGCCAAGAACAAAGTGATAAACCAAGTGCTGATCTCCTGCGCGTATGCGATGTCCTTTGTACATTTTGATGGTTTCCACCTCCAATCGAAAAAGCCCAATAGGATTTCATTAGGCAATTTCAAAAAGTTATGCTAGTCATTTACTGCTACGAGGAGGGGAGTTGTTTCGTTTCAACCAATTGATTTAAAAAGCCTTCAATAGCATCCGGCATCTCCACACCAATTTCTTCCAAAATGGATTCTGCCTGCCGACATAAGTTTTCATTTACTTCGACAACTATAAAGAAAGACTCTTCTTCTCCTAACCAGTCTAGTACATCAGAGTCTTCTTCACTGTCGCTATTTTCTCCAAGTAAACCTTGATGTATAATCAGAAACATTTTTTCATCAGAGGTTAATGCTTTAACGAGTTGTTCCTCAGTCAGCTCGCCTTTTCCATATTGATCGAGACAATCTAAAATATGTTCAACATTAATTTCCATAATCTTCACCTATTTCTTTCTTTCATTTTGGTTCGTAGGATTTCCTTGATTCGGCTGCCGCTTCAAGACTAAATCATCCGCCTTAATGAACCAATTAACGGTAGTTCCTTCTCGAAAAACATAATTGGCAACGGTATCCACGATTGGATTGACCAACTCTACCTCTGCATCATAAGCAAACTCGCGTAAGGGTACATTAGCTGGGATACTAACTTGAATCATTCGCCCTTGTGCAGAGGATTTTAAATTATAGGTTCGTTCTTTTACCTCATTACCAATTGTTCCATCCTCATTTTGCTTCCGTACTTCTCGGCGTAATGCGGAAAAACGCAACTTCCCAAATGTTAAACCTGAATCTACGACAATACCTTCTGTTAATCTCATCTTCTTTTCCTCCTATGCTTTCACTAAATCATCAACATACAACACGTAATCAGTAAACCCACGATTCTCAATCTCATAGCCTTTGGCAACCAAATGGGGATTCACGGCTTTTAGCGGTTGGTCTTGATCAAAATCCTTTTCACCGGCTTCCGCAGCTACTACCACCTCAATATCATCGGCCCGTTGCTTACTGGAATACAAATGATAACTGCGACCAATCACCGTAGTATTCCGTCCATATCCTTCTGTTATAATTTCTCCTTCACCGGCATAACTTAACTTTCCAAAGGTTTCAGCCATATCTGGCACGACAAATTTCAATTCCATCTTCTTTTCCTCTTTTCATTGTTAGTTTTGGATACAAAAATAGCGCGACTACTTTTTTAGGAGGCGGTCGCGCACGTTGGTTCTTAGGATTTACTTGTATCATCTCATCACCTTAGTTCCGGCGATTCCAGAAATAATAGCCCGCCGTCGCAAAAATCAAAGTAAAACCAATGAACAGTAAAACATTGGAATTTTTCTCCCCGGTTTGAGGGAAGGTCTTCACTGTGGGACTAGATTCTTGAGAGCCACTTGGAACAGTTGGTGTTTCCGGTTGTTTCGGCGTACTTAGTATGGTTGGAACTTCTTTTGGTGTTAAGGTTTGAGATTTTTCTTTCAAATCTTCATTGTGTTTTCCATTGATATTCCCATCTTTATCGTAATTGATTTCCGCAAAAGTAAACTTGGTTCCTTCTGGATATTTTCCGGTATCTACTTTTTTCGCAAGCACAGTTTTGGTGAATTCTTTATCATTTACTTCATAATCAATCTTGCCAGATTTCCAAATTTCTTTGTTTGTACCATCCGGTAATAAAGCATACAGAATTGTTTCGAAAGCTTCTTTTGAGCCATCCAGTACATCATGAGTAATCGACACATCATCAAACATATCCACCACATCACCATGAGTAAAGGTCTGAGAACCGTTTTCTAGGTGGGCCTTTGTTTGGATAGAAACATGGTGTTCCACTGTACAACTGACAGTTTGGGCTTGGTTATTCAAGCTAACATCCTTCGCTACTGGCTTATCGCCTGCTTCAAAAGCTTCCTTATTTTCATACACATAGTTGAATAAGACAATAGTTTTATTTAAAACTTGTTCGGCGGTTAATTTATGCTGAATTTTCCAAGTTCCTGTTTTCTCTTTGTTCGCCAACGTTGCGCTTGTTTCTGCAATCACCACTGGTTTGGCTTTTTCATCTTTTTCTTGGGCAGCTTTTGTCGCATCCACATCAATGGCTTGCGCTACCACATACCAGTCTTCTTTGATTTCATGTAGATTGTAACTCAATTTATCAACTAGCTCGGTAGAATCCAGAGAAGTTAATTCTTTGTTTCCGTCTTTCCAAGTCGCAAGAGAAGTTAAACTATCTTCTTCCTCAGGCAAATCATAGAGCATTAAACGGTTCAAACTAACAGAAAATGCTTTGTTCGTCAGCTTCTCGTAAGGAACGGTCACCGTTTTAATTGGTTGTTTTTGGTCTTGTTCGGTAATGGTAAAGACATACTCACTCTTCACAAAGTCTTCTTTGTTTTCCTTAAAAGTAGAACGGATTTCTAATGGCGTAATCTTTTGAAAACCTTCTGGGGCTTCTACTTCTTCAAGTAAATAATCCCCATAAGGAAGATTTTCAAACTTGCCATAACCATCAAACCCTAATTGCTCGTTATAAGCTGTGGTCGCTTCATCTTCGGCACCTGTGATTTCATTGGTCCCTTCCAATGGCGACACTTTAAAGGTCAGATCATTGAAGCCAGTTTCGGTAGTGCCCGCAGCTGATCCAGCAAATTTAAAGAAATCAAAGCCAAAGCGAATCACTTGTTCTTTTGCCGTAACATTTCGGGTAATCACGGCATTTTTTTCGCTATCATCCACCTTTTTGATGGATACAGGATACTTTGTTTCATCAAGGCTATATCCTTCGGGCGCTTTTGTTTCTTGCCAATAATACTCGTTGATAGCTAAATGTTTAACGGCAACTTGGTTCTTTTCGTCTAAAGTCAAAGTGACCGTTTCATCAGAACCTTTCGTTCCCTTCGCTAACTCTGGTTTAAAAGCCTCACTCCATTTAACAGCTTTTCCATCCTTAGCAGTAAACAAGGTGTATTCAGCACCCTCAAAGACTGCCTTACCTTGTGCTTTATCCCCAGTATCTTTGTCTTCTTTCGTCAAAGTGGTTTCGCCAGTGACTTCTTGATTTTGCCCTTTTACGTTACTGGTAACAAGGGCTACGGTTTGATTGGCATACTTCAATTCGACTTTTACAGGTTTGAACGTATTCACGAACCCATGACTAGCTTTAGTTTCGGTCACATAATAGGTTCCCAATTCCAACGCATTAGCAATCTCTTTTGGTGTTTCCGCATGACCGTTTTCATCCGTGGTCATTTCTTGAACGATTTCACCGGTTGGACTGTCTTTGCGAATGGCAAACGTATTACCAGCTAAGGAATAATTGTCATTCCAAAGATCACTCCCTGTTTCAACTCCGCTTTTATCCAGAATGATTTGCCCTTTTTCCCGTGCGTTTTTTGAAGTCACGTAAATGGTTTCGCCTGCTTTAATGGTGGTAGTCATGGGGGTGGTATCAATCGTATAAGGCGCCGGTACTGATTTTTCGGTAATGGTTACTTTTGTACCATGAGGAATCTCATCCAATGTAGCAATGCCTTCTTTGTCAGTAGTCACGTCTTTTGCAGGTAAAGTTTTTCCAAAGTCTAAATGGAAAACCGTTCCTGGTACAACATCACCCGATTCTTTATCGACTTTTTTGATCTTTAAAGAACCCTCCGTTTCCACATCAATTTTGATTGTGTAGGTATTAGGTTTATCAATCGCCCCGGCCATTAAAGTCTGTTGGCCAGCCTTTTTATAGGCGACAGGTGTTCCGGTACCAGCAGATTTCTTAAGCGTCAGCACACCACTTTCTTTTGAATTGGCATTTGGGGTGATTATCAACTGATTACCATTCACACGATAATCAATGTTTGCGGCATTTTCCACAACCTCATCGAACTCTGACAAATTCAGATTATTCGTATCCGTCACAGTAGTCGATTGCCCTAATACTGTTTTAGCCGTACTATTATGGAAGGTTGGTTTCTTCTGATAATCGTCAATGGCTTGATTTATTTTTGCCTCAATGGCTGCGATATTTACGGCACTACCATCTGATCGTTTTATTGAGTGAAGGGTATACCCATTAACTTCTTGCCAGATCATCTTCTGTGCCACAATATGAGTATCTGCATCTGTACCTACTTTTTTCCATAAAACGGAAACTAATTTGGCTTTATCGGACATATCTGGTAACGGGTTTTTCTCATAGCCAGGAGTGAACTCATTGTAAATCGGGACTCCTGGTTCAATACAGAAAATATCTTGTTTAAAGCCGTTGTACACTGCATAATGCGGAACAGTGACTTCTGACATTGGACGACCATCACTAAAAGTTCCTTCAACAGCATATTGATGTGCTAAATCTAGTTCTACGGTTACCGTTTGTGGATGGGTAATTTCATCAGCAAAAGTAATCGTAGGAGCAATTGCTCCAACAATTGCTTGAACAGCCAAACTCAAAATAGTTAATACACATAATTTCTTTTTTTGTTTTTTATACATGAAATGTTCTCCTTTCAAATTAAGCACAAAAAAATAAGATGCTCGCTTGAACATCTTTGTTTATAAAGTCTTTTTAAAATTTTTATTGACTGAATAGAATGGATTTGAGAATGAATTAGCCTAAAAATTTAATCTAAAATACGAAATATACTGCCTTTAAATTAGAACACATTTTAGAACACAAACATTTCAAATTTAATCAAATATAATAAAATATATTTACGGGAAAACCTTTATAAATCAAGGTTTTTCAAACTTATTCAATGATACGAAGAAAAAACCAGGTCTTAAGAAAGCTCGTAAAGCTTCACAATTCTCTAAGCGTTAAGAACAGCTTTATATCAGTACTTTCAGGCGTTTCGCAATTCAGTTTGCGAAGCGTCTTTTTTTGAGTTGACACCATCGTTGACACCATTCCGGTCTGCAACATTTTGAGAGAGTTTGCGATAGGCGATCTCACCGACCGGCATTTGGATAATGTTTGGTGTATTCACATAGGTTCTAGTGACATTCGTATCACTATGAGTCAACGCTTCTGAAATCTGTTCAAGTCCAATCCCAGACTTCTTGGCTAGAGTCGCACCTGTATGCCGCAACTTGTGAGGTGTCGCATGAGTAAGATTTTTATGACGCCGCTCGATCGAATTCATACGATAGTTTAAGTAATCCGTATGCAGGCGTTGATTGACATTGCCCTTGTCATCGAAAAAGGTGAAAACGAGTTGGTCATCGGTTTGCTCGATCTCAAATTGTGCTAAATCCTTCTGCTGTTGTTCTTTCCATTGTTGAAGAAGTGCTTTTAGCTCATTGGGAATATGGAAAATCGTTGTTTTATTTCCCTTCGTACTTTTTTCATTGCCAAATTTGTCTAAGGCAGTGCCGATCGTGATTTGAGATTTTTCAAAATCAACATTCTTCCATTTAATAGCATAAGTCTCAGATTTTCGGTCAGACAAGAAAAAAGTTGTTTGGAATAGAGTATAGTCTTGCAAGGTAAGCAGTCCATTTTCGTAATCTTCTTGAGCCGCTTGCAACCATTCTTGTAGCTGCTCGAAAGACAGGTATAAGTCTTCCTCTTTTCTCGCCGCTTTTAACTGGTTTTTCTTAGTTGCTTTGATTCGTTTCAGCGACTTTTCTAACTTATTCCTCTCAATATATTCAAGTTCTTCCGCCCAATCAAAAATGGAATTTACATAGCTTCTCAATGTTTTGAAGTTGGCGTACTCCGCTGCTTTTTTCGTCATCACCTTTAAAACAAGCGCTTTGTTGTGATTAAGATGGTTTAGCGTATACTTGCCAAACATTGGAAGGATATGCAGACGGAAGACATCTTTTGTGTTGGCTACCGTAACCGCTGTTGGTGGGTTTGTATTTGTAGAAGTCAATCCAGCGATATAGGCATCCAACCAGACTTCCTCATAGAAATCTTTGAATAAAGCTTCACCACCTAATTCTAAAGCCGTCTTATCCTTACTTTCGCGAATTTCTTTGATCGAAGCGTAAAAATCGATCTCTGCTTCTTTTGCCTCCTTCCTTGTTTTGAATGTCTTAGAGTAAAGCTTGCCTACCCCCAAGCGTTCCTGAATATCTTGAGGGTAGTAGAGCCTTACTCGATAAGTCTTGTTCTTCGTTTTACTAATTGCCAAAGTATTTACCTCCGAGTTTGCGAGCCGAAATCAAATACTATAAATGAATTATAGCGATGCCAGAATTATTTTGCCATGCCTTGCAACCACTGATCGATAGCGACACGATCAAACCGGTTTGATCCATGAATTTTGATTTGTGGCAAACCTTCTTTGATCCAGCTATCCAGCGTATTATTTGAGATTTGAAGATATTTGCAAGTTTGCTTTTTGTTCATATAGCGATATTGTAGGTTTTCCTGATTCTTGATTTGCTCGATTTGAGAGACGATAATGCTATTTAGTTGGTTAGAGATCGCGCCTAGCTGCTCGTCACTCAGTAAAATGGTCATTTCTGTCATAGGGTTCACTTCCTTAGAAAATATTTTGATTTGCTCATGCAGAATTATTTTTTATCTTGGTGTATCGCACAATACTTTCTTGAAAATCTATACATTTCTCGCCGCTATCCTTATCGTTGAAGAAAATAGGGCGCTTCACAAGATAGTCGCTTGTATAGATGATTTCTTGATCAGTTGTGTCGAATGGCTTATCTACCAGTCTTTTTGTTACCTTTGGCTCTTTCAAATTGCGTGATTTGAAAAAAGCCTTCTTTTTATGTTCCTTTAGTTCTAAATCTTTGTCGAAATATTTGCTGACGTATCGTCCGCGGTTTTCGATGCTATCCACATCGATCTTGTTGATCGTGATAAATCCATGTCCCCAAACTTCGCTTAACTGCTCAAAGGGCATATAAGGAAAAGTAAATAGGATGATATGGTAGTGGATGGCACCACGTTGCTGTTTTTCCCACGTGGCTAAGTATTTTAGTTTCGCTTTTTTCGTATGATAGGTTTGGTAGTTTAATCGCTTGATAAATTTTTTAAATTCGTTATTCGCATTATCAACATCTTGAATATTTTCTTTAAAAGTGAGTGTTAAAAATTTTGTTTGATCGTCAAAGTTCATATCTATTAGGCGGGCGATCTCAAAACGTTTATTTTTATAGTATTTCTGTTTGCGTTTCAAACGGTCGTATTGTCCCTGAGCAGATAATTCATCAAATTCTTTTCTCTTATCTAGTTGTTCATTATTTTCGTATATCCATTCAAGCTCTTGCCTTCGTTCAGAATCACTTTCTATTTTTTCCGCTTTTTGCTTAGGAGTAATAATTGCTTCATATTCATAAATTTCAGTGTACGTGGGAGTTTCAATGATTTTTTGATTGTAGGCTTTCAAAAATCATCACTCCTTGGTGACTATTCAGTTGTCAATGAACGGTAAGATAAGCAGACACTTTTCTCCTGATGTTGGTCTATAAATCAAGTTAAGGGGAAATCCTGCTGCGCAGTCTTTCCAAACCGCTCGCTTATAGAAGAATTCTTTACGTCGAAACCGGCTCTGGGCTGGGGCCCAGCCGGCTCCGACTAAATCCTTCTACAATCGAGCAGTGAAATTAGTGGGCTTGGATATTTCCACCTTTTTTGTTTACTAGCTTTGCAGAGTCGGCAGTGGCAGATAATCCATAATTAATGAACCGTCCATTCACTTGTGCCCATGGTCTGATCGCTAAATTGTCAAAAATAATTTGAGTCAGCCCTTGTTGTGCTAATTCTTCATTCGAAATTACTGGTGCTTCTGCAGCGGTCGCTACTTTTACTGAGATTTTTTCATAACGTACTTTCGTTAAGATGCACTCATAGCTCCATCCTAAGATTTCACCGTCCTTTTGCCATCTTGCTACACTAACGACTTGATACTCTGATTCTAGTTTGCTTTTTGGTAACTCTAGATCGGTAATTTTGATTCCCATAATATAGCTCTCCTTCTGATATACGATTTTTTATACGTTTGATTCAAAAAAATAGATGGCCATCTATAATTGTATAATATACGGTATTTTATACGATGTCAATAGAAAACGATGAAAAATATATACGAAAACTTATACGGGTGATATAATGAAAAAAACGACATGGAGGAATCAGCAAATGTTTGAATTATTGCAGCCGAATAAAGTCAAGGTTGGCCAGCGAATCAAAGAGATCAAGGAGTCGATGAATCTTTCTTTTACAGAGTTAGGGAATCGACTTGGACTAAAGAAACCAACAATCAGTGCTTACGTTCAAGGATACACATTGGCGCCGATCGCTGTAATCAAGCAATTATCTAGTATTAGCGGAAAGACCGTTGGATGGTTTTATTACGGTGATATAGATGAATATATCGCAGATTATTTACGATTAAAAGGACAAGATGAAATTCTCAAGGATCATCCCGAAGTTGTTCAAATAATCAAAGAAGAATTCTATACTGGCGATTTCAAAAATCCTGGTTGGGAGAATGAAGTTGGCTACCCAGAAGAAATCTTTATTGACGACTTTTTTTATGAAATCCAACAGACATTCATCAAACAAGAGTTACAGGAGTTAGTAATCAAAGAAATAGAAAGTTTACCTTTTGCCGGTGATTTGTCGCAGGCGAAAAAGGATGAAGCAATCTTAGTAATCACCACCAATATCTTTGAATTTATGGATGTTGCCGGAGAATTCAATTATGGTGACAAAGAGACTATGATAAAACTGGTCAAAGAAGAAGTTGCCAAGTTTGACTTTGCCTCAGATAGTACATTTGAAGACCGGTATTTGATTGGAAAATTGATCAATATACTGGCGGATAACCGACAGACGATCCAGTTGATCAATGATTTGTCCGAAGAATTGACGGATAAACCATTTACGGGAATGTTTGGTGGGGAAGAGTTGGTAGAAGTTATTCAGACGTTGCGGCCGGCTTTGATTAAGTTGTATGGGGAAGTTAGTGCTGATCAGGTGGAGGATTGGTTTGGGAAGTAGGATTGAAAATCTGTGTTTGTTATATATGGAAGAAAGTGAATAAATTAGATGGGAGAGAAAAATAAATATGGAATCGGCAATTGACCAACAAACATTGAATCATATTATTGAAGCTATGAATGATGATTCATTAATCATTTTTGTGGGGGCAGGGGTATCTGCTAACTCGGGTCTTCCTAGCTGGAATCAACTTATAAGTGAGTTGAGAGTGGAGCTCTCACTTGATGATAATGAAGAGGATAATTTGAAAGTTGCCCAATTTTATTATGACACTTGGGGACAACAAAAATACTTTCAAAAAATATCCAATGTATTTAGCGAACATACAACTGCTGTTCCTAATGAAATACATGAGCAAATATTAAAAATACAACCACGGCATGTTATAACAACTAATTATGATACATTGCTCGAAGAAGAATTGAATAAAGGAGTTACAAAATACAGCATCATAAAAAGTGATTATGATATTCCTTACGCTCAAGGCAATAGATACTTAATAAAGATGCATGGAGATTTGGACAGTAAAAATATAATTTTAAAGGAAAACGATTACTTAGATTATGAAAATAACTTTTCTATGATATCAACATTAATAAAATCATTGATAATGAATAATACTATTTTGTTTATTGGATATTCATTAGGGGATACAACGTTTAATTCCATTTTTA
>OKVV01000417.1_pt1 | contig 26265 bp, 38 predicted proteins | sample 1606871 | NCBI WGS metagenome assembly OKVV01 (sample SAMN03281011, study PRJEB24777) | human gut metagenome | isolation source: fecal sample PR176 from 1 month old male Indian infant, caesarean delivered... | place: Singapore | collected 2006-01-13
ATACTTAGACAATAAAAAATTCTCATGGAAGTTCCTTGAGATGTCAGAAAGACAAGCTGAACTCTTCCTTGACTATATCTTAGACTTTGATGGTTGTAGAGCAGGTAATGATTACTCTTCAACACTCTCTCAGAATATAGATGTGGTACAAGCTATTGCTTCTCTCCATAATAAAGGTAGTAGAACATCTACAGAAGGTAGAAGACTTCACTTTACAAACCCTACTAGAAGTGTAAACTCAACTGGTACTCTAGCTAAGTCTGCACAAAGAAAACATGGTAAACTAGTTTCATGTGTGTCTGTTACATCAGGATTAATCTTAATCCGTCAACATGGAAGAACTACTATTGTAGGTAACTGTCCAGGAGGGATTGACATTGATAGACTTGTAGCTATGGCTAGAGGTGCTGAGTATGTAACTCCTTCTAAGGCTACACCTAAACCTTCTGCACCAGGCAAGATGCAACATGCTTACAGAGTAGATGATCTTAAATATGTCAATGGTTTGTGGCAAGTATACAGCAAAGAGCTTGTACCAGTAGCCTTTAACTGGACTGATAATGGAATTGCTGTAGAAGATATCATTATCACTGATAAGAATGGGGCTAAGCTTCCTGACCAAATGACACATGTAGGTGACTACTTTGTGTTTGACCAAACTGCAACTGCTGATACAGGTGTAGGTGGTGTAGGAGATGGAAACTACTACTGGAGAAAATTCAAGCTAAGAACTTCAGGAGAAATCTGGTTGTCTGCTTGGAACTTAAACCACTTATTGTTTGGTTAAGGGGGTGGGGTATATCCCCTCCCTATTTTTATTGGAGGAACTATGGAAGACATTTGTAAACAAAAGGACTGTTCTTGTGAGAATGTAGGTATTGGAGACTGTACCAAGCTACAAGAGCTAAATGACCTTCAAATTAGACCTAAGATGAGAGCTATTTTAAAAGCTGAATGGTGTAACCTACCTGAAGCTATTAGAAGAGGCTTCTATGGCGTTTGGTGTGTTCTTAAAAACATCATTAACCAACTGTGCTATATTCTTAATAAGCTAGAGTGCTTAGAGTCTAAGGTAGACAAGCTGTGCTCTATTGCTAAGTGTCAGGATGAGAGAATCACAGGTCTTGTGGAACATATTAAAGGTAAAATGCTTGAGAATGTTGTCTTTGGTATGAAAGGTGTAGGTACTTCTGCCAATTCTGCTGGATATGGAGATACTTTCACTTCTGTGACTGTACAACAAAACGGTGACTTTGCTATTGTGTGGAATATGGTTTATGCAGGTAGAGAAGTAGGTAGAGGTACTATTACTGGTAAGGTATCTCACATGTACACTATGAATGAAGATGGTAGTGTTAAAGCCCACGTATCCAGAGTTGACTTTGACCAAGTTAAGTATGTAGGGGATGGTGGTAGCTATGGAAATAATGCTACTTTCTCTATCCAAGACACAAATGGTAGAACTGTGTGGACTAAATCTTATCAAGCAGGATCAAGCTTCACAGATAAACCTGGATCAATCTCCATTGGTAAGGAAACAGTCCTTAGACCACAAGGAGGAAGCACAGGAGATATCTTGCTATTCAAGACACTTGACCAGTGGGATTTTGACCCTACATCAAGTGATGTTAGAGCTACTTATGTAAATAACAACTCACCTCTTCCTAAAGTTGAAGGCTGTGTTATTGACTGTGACAACTGCTAGGAGGCACTATGTTTGAGTATTGTCCTAATTGCAGATGCAGGATAAAGTTCTATAAGGCTCATGAATGTGAGAAGATGAAGCATGACCTAGCTGACTCTGCAAAGTTGGCTGGTGATGCTATTGCCAATGGAGAAGAGTGTAAAGTAAAAGAAAATACAGCACATGGTTTCTTCAGAATATGGTGTAATATCAAGAACATTATTGAGATCATCTGTGATATAATTAAACGTATGAAGTGCTTACAGCGTAAAGCACAAAAGGTTTGTGAAGTACAGCACTGTTTAGCTGAGAGAATTGAAAGTGTCAATAGATTCATTGGTGTGTACAACTCAGATCAGGCTAGTAAACCATCTCCTGACCAATCAAATTGGGAAGCTGAGAAGAGAAGACTTGAGTCTGATTATCAGGCTAGCCTAAATGGTTATAATGCTAGAAGGGCTGAGTATGAAAGAGCCTTACAAGCATATAATAATAGTAACTCTAACTATGCTTCTGCTCTTGCTTCTTACAATGCTAGAAAAGCTGACTATGAAAGAAGAAAACGTGAGTATGAAGCAGGTAACAACCAACAAGGAGGAGCTACTAAGTGGCAAGAAGCTTGGGGTACATTCCAACGTAATGGTGCACCTCTAGATGTTGCTATGGGTGGATCGCCTAATGGTAGTGTCCAAGGTATTGACCTCAGTGAAGCTCACAGAAATGGTTATGGTCAAGGTATTGGGTTCACTTCTAAGAATAATGAAGGTACTATTGTAGATATCCAATTAAACCTCTTAGGATACTCCTATGAGGCTGGTGTTGGAGGAAGACTACAAGGATGGTATGTTCAATATGGTGGTACTTATGATTGGTACTTTGATGTGTATGCTTCTACTGATGGAGGAAACAACTATTCAGTAGTTCAAAAGGATATTCTACTTGCTAAGCATGCAGATACACAAAAGCTTGCTTATGAGCCTAACTGGCATCTATCAACTATCAAGTGGAATAAGACATTCACTAACTTACCTGCTAACTTTACTCACTTGAAAGTAGAGGTAAGAGGAAGTAATCCAGGGGATAGACACCAAAATGTATACACAAGAGAGCAGATTATTAGAGCACCTTTCCCTCCATTCACTGAACAACCCCCTGTGAACAATGCTACCAAACCTAAACCATTTAATGAGCAACCTCCTAAGAAGCCTACAATTCCTCCTAAACCTGAGAAGAAAGTAGAAACTATTCCTCTCATTAAAGGTGGATGTGACCTTATGGATTGCAAGTTTGATTGCTTTATTGATGATAAATAGGAGAAATTATGTCAGATTGTATTAACTGTCAATGTGAAGAGATTGTACCAGGATCAACAGCCTGTGCATCTCTCTATAAACAAAATGATGACAGAATTAAACTTCATTCCCTTGTGCTAAGGGATACAACTCTTTGTGACCTACCTGAGCAGACTTCTAAAGCCTTCTATTCACAGTGGTGTTTCAATAAGAACATCACCTCACAGCTGTGCTGGTTGATGAATAATAGCTCAGGAGGTAAAACATACAAGGCAGGTAAAGATATCAGTATCTCAAATGATGGAGTTATCTCCTTTACAGGAACTATCCCAACACCTTCACCTGCTTATAATGATGCTGACCTTAGAGCTGAGAATACTAGACTTAAAAATGCTTTGATGAAGATCATTAACAACCTTACAGCTAGTGGAGCTTGGCAAGGTGGGTTAGAAGGAGACTTCGTTCCTAGAAGAAATATTGCCACAGGTAATATTAACTTGTTCTCTAACACAGTGGATAGTGACTTCTTCATCCGTACTAATAATGGTAAAACAGAAAATGACTTGGCAGGAGGAATTAACTAATGGGATGTACAACTTGTAGTGGAAACCCTAACACATGGTGCACTCAGTGTATGCCTGCTGAGGACACTTGGGTAGCCCCTGTGGATAAACTACCTGATGTGTTTATGGGAGATAGAGATCACATGTATCTTCTTCCTAATGGAGATCTGTTTATTCTTTCTCCTGATAGAACTAGATGGATTAAAGTGAATGGTCAAGGTGGAGGAGCTACCTATGATGATACTAAAGTTATCAATAGACTAAAAGCTCTAGAAGGTAAAACAGATAACTTCATCTCATCTGTGAATGTATCAAGAGATGGTAACAAAGTAAAACTTACTTATACCCTTGTGGATGGTACTATCAAAGAGGTAGAGTTTGAAGATAAGGACACTGTAGCCTTAGCTTATGATGATACTGCATTGAAGGCTAGAGTTAAAGCCCTAGAGGACAAACCTGTGACACCTACTGGTGTGAATACTTTCTTTGCTAAAGGTGATATCTCAGGTAATGGTAACTCACAGAACGTAAGGATCACAAAAGATAAGCTTGTAAACGCTGACACTATTAAAGTAGGTGACACAGTAGTTGATAGCTATTGGGATAAGAACAACTTTAATATTGGTATGTTTAAAGTGGCTTCTGTGGATGGTAACACTGTTACTCTAAATGGTGTGAATGACCTAACTTATAATCACCCTAAACAATCTTTAACTTTATCTGATAGAGTTTTATCAATCTCAGATGGTAATTCTGTTACTCTACCTAGTGATAACCAAACTCTTACACTTAATGGTAATACTCTTAGCATTTCTAATGGTAACTCTATTGAACTACCTGCTAATGTAGAGCCTAAAGAATATAGAGCTAGAGGTAATGGTCTATTATTAGATGCTGATGGTACATTTCATATTGAGATGGCTACGGATACTGCTAGACAAGTTCCCTACAATACAAAAAATGGAGGGTTTTTCAAAAAATTAACTCCTGAGAACAGGACAATTTTTAAACCCAACTTTGGTTATGATACACTAGATAACCAATTATATAGTATTGACAATGATGGTACAATTCGTCGTAATACTATATTAGAGGCAGGCTTAATACTAGACTATGCAGGATCTTATGACTATGGAGACTTACATAAAAGCTTCTCTAGTGAGTCTGTTACTCTAAGTGTTTTGTCCACAAGTAGTCAAGGAATATCAGGATCTGCTAGTTTCATACAACCACAAGAATTGGAACTTGAAGTAGGTATATTAGCAATATGGAATAGTAACAACAAAGTAGTATTCAGGTTTACTCCAAAGATTGTATGGACTATAATTACTGAGTCTAAAGCAGAACACTACACTCACTTCATAACTAAAGAAGAATTAGAGTCAGAAGAACCTATAGAGATTGAAGTTAAGAAGAATGAAGAAGTTATTGGTAGACTTAATATGACTATTAAGAACGCAAAATTCTTCATGCAATCTGTTCAAGGTACTGTTGTATTGAAGAACCCTACTGACAATAAATACTATTACTTACCGAGGTTAAACTAATGTCAAAAACAGTATATAAAATAACAGATAAGCCTACTACTACATCCTATGATGATACAGCTCTGAAGGCTAGGATCACAGCGTTAGAGAACAAACCTGATAATGATAAGCAAACTTTAACCTTTACTGAAGGTAACAGAAACTTATCTATTAGTAATGGAAACTCAGTTACTCTACCTAATGATAAGCAGACAATCTCTAAGCAAGGGAATAAGCTGATCCTATCTAATGGTGGAGGTGAAGTTGAACTCCCTGTGCCTAACACTTCTGTGCCTTATGATGACACAGCGCTTAAGAAAAGAGTTAGTGACCTAGAAGCTAGACCTGATAATGATAAGCAAACTCTGACAGTTAATAATAATACATTATCAATTAGTGGTGGTAACTCAGTTACTCTTCCTTCACAAAGTATCCATAGGTTCTATGATGGAGATATTCCTGGTACTGCTGATACAACTAACACACGTACTGTACAAAAAACTAACTTTAGGAATCCTGATGGTATTAAAGTAGGAGATACAGTAGAAGACTTCTACTCAGACCAAAATACTATCAATAGAGGTATTTGGAAAGTCATAGAAGTAAGTGGAAACAATGTCAAGGTTCAGGGTATAGGTAATTACAGTACCAGCCTGTGGAAAAATTTAACATTCAATGCTAATACAAGAGAGTTATCACTTAGTGGAGGTAATAAGGTAACTCTGCCTCAATATGTGTCACCTCAAGAGTTTAACACACTCAAGAATGAGTACAATCAACTTAAGGGTGCTTTTGAGAAACTTCTACAGGATCTTAAAGGTTCAGGAGCATGGAAACAAACAGGTGGAACTATCTTTGAGGGTAATCTGTACCCTGATAGACATATTGCTACAGGTAACATTAACCTCTTTGGTGGAACTGTTGATGGTAATGCCTTTATTAGAACTAACAATGGCAAGACTGAGAATGACCTTGCAGGAGGAATTAATTAATGGCAGATCAAGCTACACTTAATCAGGAACAGATTACCAAGGTAAGGCAAGCCCTTAGCCTTAATATCTATTCTACTGACAGTGGTACAAAGACCTACATTAGTGGGAACAGTTTTAGGATTGAAAACCCTATGCTTGTTCCCTCTGCTGATGGAGGTCAAATTGCTGTAGGACATGTAAATACTGAAGGAAGTATCTACTATGATCTTGTGGTAGAAGGTACTAAAGTTAAGGCTAGAAATATTAGAGCTGTAATTAAATCTGTGTCCTATACTAAGACTCCTGGACTCACAATTTATGGTAGTTTTGGTAATGCCTCTTATGGAATCAATACACCACAAGGGAGCATCTTCAATAAGTCCTATGACCCAGCTTTTGGTAATAACTGGACTGAAACAATTAATAGACAGCTAAATATCAATGATGTTGAGATCTCTTCTAAGGTAAATGAGCAAAGAGGAGATGTAGCCACTACTATTGACCAATGGCAATTTAGTCCAACAACTGCTATGGTGTCATTCAGTTTGACTGTGCCTAATACAAGCATCCTTAACGTTCCTCAAGCTCCTAAAGAGGGTACACTTGTAATAAAGTATGTGGATAATGTTACAGGGGCTACACTTAACACTGAGACTAAGAAAGTTCCTGGGGATACAAGTCAGTCACATACTGCTCCTGAGATCTATAGGGCTACTTATAAGATTACTGGCAATAGAACTCAATCTGTTACAGTACCTTCAGGACAAACTAAGGAGCTTACCTTTAGATATAACCCTATCTATGGACAGATTGTTAAGTATATTGATAAGGACACAGGAAGAGAGATTAAGTCTCAAAGCTACACTCCTGTGACTCATGGAGATCCTTTTAGACAAGACCCTCCTAGCATCCAAGGTTATAGGCTTGTACCAGGTCAGAACCCTATTAATGTACCTAGAGTAACTGGTAATGGTAACTACTCATTTAGATATGAGAGGATACCAACTACTGCTAATGTTATTGTTAAGCATCTTAATAAGGCTAATAATCAACCTCTACGTAGTGATGTAACTCTAAGTAATCAGACTATTGGTAGCAATGTGAACTACAATGCTCCTGCTATCACTAACTATGCCCCTGAGAAGACTACCTACACTCACACTGTGGTAGAAGGTAACAATGTCATTACTGTGTACTACACAGAAAATGCTAAGATTAGACCGTGGGCTATTAGAAAGTCTAATGCTTGGAAGTCTCTTAACACTACTAGACAGTGGATGAAGATTAGAAGAACAGCTAACCAAAACTTTTGGGATACTAAACCTAATGCTGAAATCTATGCTACTGATACTGGTAAAGAAAACTACTCACCATCACGTATTCGTAAGGGTGGTAAGTGGAAAGCACAAGGAAAGATTGGTGACTAATGGCTATTGATGATAAAACAACTAGACTGAATGAAGCTACATTCACTAGTTATGGTGAGAATCCTAAGGATCGCTGTTGGTATGATGAATGTGACTGTGATGAAATTCCTGTTGCAGATTGTCAACGACTAGTAGATGAGAATAACAAGGGTGTAGGACGGTTTGCATGTATGGCTGAGAGTCAGAAATGCTACAATCCCAAGTTCTTCAGTTCATTCATGAAGAAGCTGGCTTGTCAACTTAACCACTACATTCAAAACATCTGTGCATTGTGGGATATGGTACAGTGTATGGCTGAGTACTTATCTAAGATGGGTGATGTAGGTGCTGTACAAGTAAACTATGCTAGAAACTCTGCTGTGTCTTCTGCTGACTTCTATCACCCTATCACAGATGGTTATGACTTAGACCTCTACATGGACTCTACTACAGGAGTTGTAGCTGGTGAGTCTGATGATGGAAGAAGAAAACAAACTGATAGAAAGTATCGTGTTTACATCAGATGGTGTGCTGATGGTACTACACTTAATCCTGCTCAGGATAACACAATGGAGATTGTAGTTTATCACTCAGGAGAACAGTATACTGAAGATCTTAGAAAGAACCGAGGAGTACACTGGCAGATGACTGGTATCTCAGATGGTGCTATGGAGATGTCTGATAGTATTATTGTTCCTGCTGGACAGCACGTCAAGGTGAGAGTAGAGCCTGCTAACTCTTCTTCAGGTGTATTCCGTGTACACCAATTCAAGCTAGAGTACACTCCTATCATGGATGCACAAGATACTCCTGAATGTCTTAAACTTACAGAACTTCCTAAGGATGACTGTAATTGTCCAAAATAAAAAGAGAGCTTAATTGCTCTCTTTATTTTTTCTTGTGCTTTTTGAGTCTCTTATACAGTGCTTGTGGTGTAGATAACCCTAGCACAGTCTGAGTGTACTCAATGTAGCCTGAGTAAAGCATTTGATAGTAAAGAAGGTTCTGTTGTTCACGGATCTTCTTTTTTCGTGCTCTCATAGCTTTTCTTTCTCTTGTGCTATGTGAAAGCTTAATAGCTTCAGTAAGCTTATCAAACTCTCTTTCTAGCTTGATGTACTCATCAGATGCCTTAGCAGATGATGACTTAGGTTCTTCTGCTAACTTAACCTTTTCAATATCAACATTCATACGACCATAACTCCTCTCCACAGTTCTTTATATAAATAGTTATATCACCTTTTTGAACTCTAGTAATTTGGTCATCTCCTGACCATTTCTTGATGAACTTCTGTCTCTTCTTAAAGCCACAGATAGTCTCATCATAGTAACAATTACCAAGCTCATCAATCAGTTTCACTTGGTACACCTTTATAAAATTCATACATACTCCTTGATATTACCAAGTCACTGACTTTAACCCTAGTCTTCTTAGGGTATCTAATCTTGCACATACCTCTTGTGAGCTTATAGTAAGCCACAAGCATGTGTCCTACATCATTAGGGGTAATGATCCTCTCTTTGCTATCTGCAAAAGGCTGATCAAGATACCACTTCATGAAGTCAATAGCAAACTTCTTGTACTCCTGTGCATTAAACCTATCCTTCTCAACAATTTCAAGGTACATCTTTCTCATACTAGGTGAGCATCCATTCACAAAGTCTAGTTCAATGTGTAGCTCATTAATATAAGCAAGGTCAGTAGCTAGGTTATAAGCTGTGAACTTACTTAGACCATACACATCACACTTCTTATTGTAGTATCTATAGATCTCACTACACTTCCATCCATAGAATAGATCATCAGGAAGCTTATCAATGAAATCTGCACAGGAAGCAAGAAACCTCTCACCTCTATTAAGCTCTCTAGTCATTATCTGAATAGCAGGAGACTTGTAGTTAGGAGAGAGCTTAGCCTTAGCTGAGTTAAGCTTAGTTGCTATCTTTTCAAGCTGGTGTATAGTCACAACATCATGCTCATTAGTACATCTTCTGACATACTTTTCATGACCTATGTAACGATACACATACACAGTAAGGAGCTTATCCCTAAGGGGTACTCTAGCTGTGTTTAGTGTTCTAATAAACATTTGAGACATGTCATCAAGGTATTTTAGATTGTTAGGAAGATCATATCTGTAAAGATCTCCCACAGTCTTGTTACCTATTCTGTACTTGTGCTCAAAGGCATCTCTACGCTTTAACACATAAAGCTTAAATTCTTCAAGTTTATTCATATTTACTCCTTTAAGAAGCCTAGTTAGTGGGGTAATAGAAGCGAAATCAAAAAATATAAATAGGAACATAAATCGTGAGAATAACTTTGGGTGTAGAAATATCTATGGAAAGTCTTTTTGTACTAACTAGGCTTGTTAAAAAAGTAAATACCTTACAGAGAGTAGCTAGTGTGGGAATCACAAGTGCTGGCAATCGAAATAAAAAATGTAATCTATAAGGAGATCCTAGCTACTCCGTGTAAGGTATCCACTAGGGATACCACTTAATTATTCTGCATCTGCCCAATCATCATCTGCATCCGAGTCTGTTGAGCCTTCTTCCTCCTCTTCATCAAGAGCAAAGATGTCACGTACATTGAATTGTCGTTTTCCATTGTAAGGATCACCTTCTTTGATCTCAACTCCCATGTACTTACCTACAATATCATCTGTGTCAATATCATCTGAGTTAGGATCAAGACCTACAGCTTCAATGATCTTGTAGAGTTGTTCTTGTCCATAAGTATTGTCACGTACAAACAAGTTGAACATTGTAAGGTTTTCACCAAAGTTACCACGAAGCACAAACTTGTAGAAAAGTGCTCCTGTGTTTTGGTTAGTTCCTTGCTCTACAGCTTCCACAAGTACTTCATATCGTCCTGGTGTGTAAATAAATTCACGGACTTCAGGTGCTTTTGCTTTAAATGACAGTTTTGACATAGTTATTCTCCTTTAGCTTCTTCTTTTGTTTCTTTTGCTTTAGCTTCTTTAGCTTGTGTTGTTCCATCTGTGTAGCCTACAATTATTTCCCAAGTAGGGTTAGTCACAGTTTCAGGAATTGCAAGTCCTGGCTTGCGAGTTACTTTCAAGTTGTATGCAGGGTTTCCTGACAATCGTACTTGGTAGAAATCTTTAGACTTCTTAACACCCTTAACAACTTTAGATTTAAGCACACGTTCTGTGTGTCCAATTACACGACTTGATGCTGTAAGGTACTTACCTACACTTTCCATCAAGTTAGGAATGATAGATGCTGGAATGTTCTCATCTACAACATCTTCAAGGTTGACTGATTTTTGTTGACAGATAACATATACATTCTTACCTGCATAAGATAGAGCCACAAGATCGTCAATAAGACCTTTAAGGATAGTTGAAGCTTCACCATACATAGGAAGAGTCATCTTCTTACTTGATGCCTTTTCCATGATGTGTTTGTAAAGCAACTCTTGAACACCTGTGAAGTGATCCACAGCAATGCTATCAAAGTCTTTAGCATAAGTCATAGCTTCTACTACATCATTCCATGTGTGACATTCTGCTACTGCAAAACGCTCATCAGGAGTAACTGAAGCTAGTCCTCGGTCAGTATCAATCACCAATACACTTCCTGGTAGTGAATTGATGAAGTAGCTCTTTCCACTTCCAGGCTCACCATAGAAAGATGTCATTGTATGTAATTTAATTTTAGTTAGTTTTTGTAATTTCATTTGTTCCTACTTTCCTGTGCTTCCATAACCACCACGGTTTTCATTACCTAAGTGGTTTACTTTCTTAAAATGAATGTTAGGTTGGTTCTCAATAATTCTAAATTGACACAAGCGCTGTCCTTCTTCAATAAGTCCATCACGTGTAGCATAGAACTTAGCTCCCCAATAGTCTTCATCACCACAGTAAGAGTTATCAATAACCCCTACTCCATTTGTGAGAAGCAATCCTGTGTTCTGAAACAGGCTTGATCTAGGTGCAATGTGAGCTTCATATCCTTCAGGAAGCTCCATAGCTACTCCAAAATCAACCTGAACTAGATCACCTTTCTTGTAGACTATACTCTTTGGTGAAGCTAGGTCAATCCAATCACCTTTAACTAGGTCTACAATGTGAGGTACATTGTCTTTGTATTTAATCTTAACTGTCTTAAGAGCTTTACTTCTAAAGATAAAGTAAAGATCAAGGATAATGTTAAGAGTCATAACAATAATTAAAATAAATTGTATGTTAGTCACTTAATTCTCCATATTCTGTTTTGATTAAGTAGTTAATAGCAATCTCCATATCACTAATAGCTACTTTATATAAATCTTCATGTGTTGTTTGCACAGATGTGTTTACAATGAATCTCTGAGTATCACTCATACTTTCAAGTAACCAATCATCTGCAAAGAACTCACCTTTTTCAAAGTAGAGAGCTTCCTGAGGTGTGTCCTTCATTTTATCTAAAAACACAAGAGCCTTTTTAAGATCCTCTACTCCATTCTTGTCTTTATATCGCCACACATACTTAACAGCAGATGCTACTAATGGATTTAGTTTAGCTACAATCCAAAAATCCCAGCACTCTAGCTTGTTTCCTGTGTAACGCTTAGGGTTTACAATATCTTCTTTCATCTTTTACCATGCCATAATAAAGTTCCATACAATAGCTATAAGCTTAATTGTGATAGCTAGTAAAGCTACTGATACAACAGCACATCCCATAAGGGAAACTAGATCTTTAAGTTCCTTTAGGAGTTTCATCTGCAAACCTCTTGATAGCTAGTTTTAGCTCATTGCACTCTTCCTCTTTTGTGAGAAGTTCCACATAGCGGATAGGAGTAAGCTGTACTGAAGTTACTCCATCAATACCTTCAATGAGTTTCAGTTTTGTACCTTTTATGTCTGCACGTTTATATTCTTTATTCCATTTTCCAATGAAATAACCAACAATCCATGTCAGAGATCCAAACACAAGACACAAAAAGATACAAGCATCATTTGTTACCATCATTTCACCTTATAATGCTTCACTGTGAAGCCTTCACCTTTCATTGTAACTACTACATTGTCCTCAGTGAGCTTATCCACTAGACCCTTATAGTAAGTGTCTCCTTCATACTCACCTTCCACTGTGCTTACCACAGCTTCCTCACACCAAGGCTCAAAAGTCTTATAAGTCATAGCCCCACCAATGATCCAAAGATCTAGGCTAGAGTTCTCATAGACTTCAATAACTTCTTGAGGTGTATGAGCAATGTAGACATCCTCATGGTCATAACCTTTAATATCATCCTGTGTTGTCAGGATAATGTTATGACGATTTTTAAGTGGTTTGCATCCTAGAGAGAACCAAGTCCTGCTTCCCATGACTACAATGCCACCTGTTGTCTGATTCTTGAAGTAGTTAAGATCATCTCGATTGTACCAAGGTATCTTTCCTTTACTTCCAATCAAACCATTAGCATCCTGTGCCCAAATGAACCTAATCATTTGATTCCTCCTTATAGTGTATTGCTGGATAACCCAACAAAGCTATTCTATCATTTTTGGGTTGGACTGTCAACCCTTTTTTGAAAATTTTTCTCAATAAATTCATCTAAGTCTTCCATCATTTCACCAATATACACTTTATAGAGGTAATCATAGGCATCAGGCTTGTGTCCACCCTTCCCTGGAATGTAAAGTTTAAACTCAGGATCAGACTCAATTAGGTCTACAAGATGTACAAACTGGTCAAAGAAGTCTTTAGTACGGTATTCATTATACACAAGGCGGATAGTCTTACGCTTATAATTTCTTCCTGTTATCTTAATCTTAGGATTGACACAATCGAATATCATATCACGTACATTGTAGCCTAGTTGTGTATATACATACATGTACAAGTTACCTTGAAGGCTGTAGCGATACTCATCATCTGTAGGGGCTGTAGAGTGAGTCTTATAGTCAACAATGGTCACAGTTCCATCATCATTCTGAATAACAGCATCAATGATACCTGTGAACTGGTGTCCATTAGGGAGGTCAAAGTACACTTGGTGCTCAGTTTCAATGATTTTCTCAAAATCTACAGGTTCTCCCTCAGAAAGGTAGCGATCAATAGCAAGCTCTCCTGATAGCTTAGCTTCCTCTAGGAAACCTGATTCTGCATAGATCTCACGTAGCTTAGCATATAGATCTTCCTGAGCCATTTTACCTTTACTTTGTGCTAAAAGCTCCATGCCTCTATGGAAGTATGTTCCTCGATCCATGTACTGTGTAACTTCAGGATCTTGCTTTTCCTTGTATCCTGCTAAGTATTTACACCAATGTTTCCAAGGATTATCCAAAAATGTTTTTACACGACTTACACTATAAGTTGTCATTATCCACCTCTACTTACTCCATTTTCTAAATAATAAACCATATCTTTGAATCTCATGTCAAGCGAATAGATCTTGCTATTAAGCTCCTCATGACTCTGTTTCAACTCACCCTTAAGTTTCCCCACCTGATACTCTAAACGCTCAATCTGAGCCTTTTGTGAGGTCACAGTGGCATAACAGCAAAGAGTCAACAACAGGAAACCAAAGATGAGAGCATAATTAATAATTTTTTCTTGCATCTCGGATCACAAAGCCTTTCTTCTTGTTAGGAGTGAACTTTCTGCTCTTTTCTCCTTGTGGCTTAAAGCTCACAACATTAAGAGGCTCTTGCACAATAAAGTCTTCATACTCAGGGTATTGTTTAAGTAATTCCTCTTTGTTACTTCCTACCACAGTGTTTGAATTTTGCACAAGTGACCACCCTGTAGACCCATCAACCATTTTAGTTAGGTAGTGGTAACTTGGAAGCTTAATCATGTATGGTACATCCTCTTCAATGACTTTCCAGTTACCTTTCAGGATAGCGTTTACCATACGCTCTAATTGATCCACAGTTTCTTCTTCTGTGTTAGAACCATTCTTAGTAAGCACTTGTCTCCAATAGTGGTTTTTGTTTGCTTTTGTGCTATTTAGAACATAGTTTAGGTAGGAGATACGGTTAACCTTATCAGGGAAAGTGTCAATAGGTGCATCAAGGATGAAGTCTTCTTCAGTCTTAGTGATTGAGATAACTTCTGTGTCCTCAGTCTCACTTGCAACCATATTGACAATCTTAGTTTTTACCATGTCAGGTACTTCTTCACCCTGGAGGATTTTATCAAGGTAGTACTGTGAGATACCTAGCTCATTGCAAAGTTTAGATTTACTTTTTGTTTTTAAAATATCTTCAATAATTTCTTTGTAATTCATAATTTTCCTCACAGGATGGGAGTTATTTCCCATCCTCTTTTAATTGATCTGTTAAGCAAGCACTACATGGAGTAACTTCATAACCTAAAAAGATAGCTAAAACTTGGTTTGCTACACGTGACTGCTCAAGGAAAGCAAACTTAACCTTATCATTGGCTAGGTCTACTTGCCAAGCCTCAAACGCTGTAATAGTTGCCACAAGAACGTGTTTAAGGAGACACCACATGTCAGGGTTTCCTTCCTCATTAGCCTGTGACTTAAGCAATTCCATAGCTTTTCTACGCTGTTCAGTAGTAGTCTGAAGAAGCTGTGTAATTTGATACACCTTGTCTTTTGTGTCATAGATAGCTACTTTATCCTCTTCAGTCTGAAACTCAGGATTGTCTAGATTATACCAAAACTTAATCTGATCCTCATATTTACGGATAAGGATCTCTAAGTGGTATTCACTAGCTCCCAAGTGCATGATGTTTGTGATAATATCCTCAGTAATCCCTACTGAGCTACTTTTGTTTACCATTATTCCTCCTAGAATACATTGTTTAAATCCATCTTATAGCGAATGAAGTAGGTGCTTTTAGTCTTTTTATGCATCTCTTCATGGAACTTTTCAGCCTCTTCATAAGTACCAAACTTGTGTACTTTCTTAAGCTGGCTATCAAAGAACTCTAATACATTATAAGTCATTCTGCATAACCATTATCAATGATTGAAATGATTTTCTCTCTTAACCAAAGAGGAACAGTTCTATCAATCACAGGATAATGAACAATCCTCCTTTCTATCCTTTCAGGCTCATCAATGACCACATGAGAGAAGCAACATGTCTGTGAAATGTAGTCAGTCACAGTCTTGTAAGCGTTACTGAATCTACGATACATGTAGTCAATCTCCTCAGGTAGTCCATGCTTAGTCTTAAAGATTAGGTCAAAGCTACTCATCTTAGACACAGGTTGACCATAGTGCTTTCTAATATATCTGAGACCATTAAAGAAGTCATCCATTACATACACAGTGCCCCTGATTGAGATTGTGTATAAGTCTTCCCAATCATTCTGCTTGTCTATGTAGTGCTCAGGGTCAATCTTAAAAAACCTGCGATTAGCCTCTCTGATCTCTTTGTATTCATCAAGCCTATAAGCAGGCTTATCTAAGATTATCATTCTTATCCTCCCCACGCTTGTGCAACTTCAGAATCTGCCACAATAGGTATAGGAATATCAATTCCTTCAATGATGGAAGGTTTCTCCATCAATCTGTTAATTATAGGTGAAACTTCATCAACATAGTCATCTCTAATTTCAAAGAGAATAGCATCATGCACAGAACCTAGTACAATACATCTATCATGGTCAATCTCATCACTGAAAACAATATCAGCTAGAGCACTTGTACACATGTCTGAGGCGAATCCTTGCACTCCTGAGTTTATGGATTGTCTTTCAGCCTGTCCTCTTAGCTTGAAGTTGCTAGAGTTGATGTCAGGAAGGAAACGTTTCCGTCCAATAGGAGACCATGTATAACCGTTTGCTCTTGCATAATTTTTACAATCCTCATGCCAAGGAAGCAGTCTAGGGTATGCTTCAAAGAAGTTGTTACGTAGGTGTTCTGAGTCTTCCTCAGACAAATTTAGACCGTATGACTTCGCATAATCTACGAATGTTTTTGCACTCATTCCATATAGAAAACCAAAATTACAGTTTCCTTGGATAGACACTTTACCATTATGCCTAATAACAATATTATGCTCAGGTACAGTAACACAGTATACATTATGGTTAGTGTTATGGTGTGTTCTTAGGTCTATATCTTTACTTTCAAACCTACTTAGTGGTTTTTTATTCAGATTATATGATAGAGTCCATGTATCACTTACATTATCTCGCTCATCCTTAACCTTGTAAAGTCTTGCTCTCACACCTGATTGAACAGCCATGATCTGCATAGAGTCTAAAGTTGATCGGTTAGTTGAGCTTACTGTAATAAGGTTTGTGTGGTTTACATGACCATCCCAATGACTTGCTTCCTCTAAATACACAAGAGGGTTTAGTTCAGTCATAGCAGGCTTAAGTAATGTCTTATCTGCTGTACAATATCGTTTCATATTACACACATAATCAAAGTCAGAAATTGTAAAATAGGTTACCTTAAGTTTACCTTGGACTTTTTCATCATAGTCAACTCCAAGCCTATCAACCATATTTCTGAATCTTTCAATTTTACGTTTCTTAGTAAAACCAAACCTGATCTGTGTTTTTGACTCACTATAAGATCCATCAGCTACAAAGCATGCAACTAGCCTTGTCATGTCATCTTTTATGAACCAGCACTTTTCATACTTATAGTACCCAGCATTTACCCAAGCATACTTAGATTGACCATGTCCTGCAAGCTCCTCAAAAGGAACTTTCTTCATATACTTTTTACCATTCTGTACCTGTATAATACATTCATGGTTAGGTGTAAGCTTCAATGAAGTGTTTTCATTCTCAAAGACACACACTTTTTGGTTAGGTATCATTCTGAAGTCTAATGGATCAACATAACTGATCTCCTGTGTCTCAATATTATACTGAGCTACAGGAGTTATACCATCATACATCTTGAACTCAACAAAACCATCCTCAGTAAGTATCTCTGTATCACCACTGAAACAAGACTTAGCTTGTGTTCTCTTGCGCTTCTTCTCCTGTGGACTCATCTCTGAGGTATCACCAAACAGGAGCAAGGTAGTCTTACTATGCAAGTCACTTCCTGACTGATAGGCATGTTGCATGTTAGTATCTCCTGAGAACATAGAAGCCACACGGAGTTCAATTTGCGAGTAATCTTGCTCTTTTATCTTCCATCCAGGTCTAGCTTCAATCAAATTCCTTACATTTTTATCCTGGGGAATCTGCTGGATGTTTGGTGATGAACAGGTAGTTCTTCCTGTACGTGCTGTAATGTTAAAGCTAGGGTATATTCTATCATTTACTTGAATTTCTTCCCAAGATTTAATGAAAGTCTCTAACTTAGTCAACCTGCGATACTCTAGTAGATCATCTACTACAGGATTACCTACATAGTTTACTAGCACATCACTGCTTACTGAAGGAACTCCCTTAGCTGTCTTCTCAATAGCCTTAAGCCCTACACCATATCCAATAATCACAGGGGCATAGTTGTGTTTAAGCTTAACCTTAATATCATACAGGTGAGGATTCTTTTCCTTCCACTCATTCATAAACAGTGTAGCTCCCTTACGTGTGTCAAACTCACCTCTATATATTATATCATTCATGAAGGAGTATTCAAGCACTTCATAAGTGTTAGGTAGCTTCTCTCCTTTCTCATCATACACAGGAACATCCTTATTTGTGAAGAGGATCTTTGCTACCTGTGCTGTAGAGTTCCAGTTAATGTTCCCTACTGTTAGTAGTCTTTCAAGAATAGGCTTATACTGCTCCTGGAGCTTCTTAGCTATCTCATGTCTTCTAGGACTGATAGGCATACCATTCTTCTCAACTTCAAGATATGCACTGTAGGCTCTCATTTCATGCTTGTAGACTTTCTCAAGGTTATAGATCTTAAGCTTCTTCTTAAAGATCTTAACAAGCTCCATAGGATAGTACACATCATCCAAGCCATAGGCTTTAAACTTCTCTGTGATCTGTCCTGTCTTAGCTTCTTTTGAGATATCATAGTCTACCTTAAAGTACTTCTTAACTAAAGGCTTAAGTCCTAGCTCTTCCTCTCCACAAACGTGAGCCATTACTAGGGTATCAACCCATAGCTTCAGCTCAATCCCTGTCTTAACATACAGGAAGAGCAAGTCAAACTTTCCATTGTGTGTGACTAGCTTAGCATCCTTAAGCTTAGTAAGAAGCATTAAAGCACGTTTCATTCCCAATTTCTTCCAATTGAAGAACCTACGCACATATTTTCCTTGGTCTACAGTTGTAAACCCAATCTGAATTGAAGTGATTTCATCTCTAAACCTATCAAGACCTGTTGTTTCAATATCCAAACACACAGGATATTTTAGATCAATAGTATTTATCAATATTCATCACTCTTTCTTTAATAATTTCTGTATAGGTAACATTCCTTGTGTTGATTACCTTTTTATCAAAGATAAGGAGACCTCCCAAATCAAAGGTATTTAGACTAGAATAATACATTTCTTTATCTGTGTACTCACAGTCAACAGTTTCACCACCTATAAAGTGATACCTTACAACTACTTCCTCACTCATTTTTACCCTTCCTACTTAGAATACCTACAATGATAGCTCCAATAAAACCTATCAGCCAAACAGCTCCAATCAGTAGTTCAATAACATCTGATAAAGTTAAAGCAAAAATCATTACAACTTCTCCAAAATTCTATAAAAATCAATAATTCTATTAACTTCTACTAGTTTTCCTGGACTAACTCTTACATGGTTGAAGTATCGCATGCCACCATCTTTTAAAGATACCTTCAAACATATATTTTTAAATAAATCCACTTCATCAATTAGAATGATCTCAGAAATATTTATAATAAATAGCTGGAATCCTACCTCTTTGTTTTCAAGACCAAGTATTAAAAATTTCATTATAACTAAACCTCATTAACATCCTTGAGGGTATCCCACATACCTCTATCTAAGTAAAGAATAGGTACAACTTTAGACTTCTCTGTTGGGATAGTTTTAAATTCCCACCATTCAGATCCATCATACTCAGCTCTCTCAATCCACCAACCATCTCCAACTAGCACAAGGTCTGTGGCAACATGTTGAGCACCAAAACCAGCATCATAATCTGTCTTCTTAGCTACAATTTCAAAGTTTTCTTTTGTTACTTTGAAGTCTTCACCTTGGATGTATAGTACATCCTCAAAAGTTTTATCATTTTCCTTTAAAAATTCAATAGTTTCTTCCCATAAATTACTCATTCTTCTTCCTCCTCATAATCCTCAGGAAATAATTCTTCCATAATCTCAAGAGCAAATTTTTGTCCATCTTTTATAAATTTAATATATTCTTCATCTGATATTATCATTATTCTACCAATTTCGATCATCAATAAATAATGTCTTACAGTCTAAGCAAAGCCTAATACTTACTGGTTTAGTTTCACCTGTGTGATTATCAATATGCTTCCAATCAGTATGGTGATGTACTGAAGAAGTTGAATAACAATTTGGGCATACTAATTTATTCATTATCAACTTCCTCAACTTCTTCACTACTGAGTTTTTTAACAGCTTCTATGATAAACTGTTTAATATCCTCATCAGCACTTCCTGAAAGTACATAGAGTTTCATTCTTCTACCTCCTCAACTTCCACTCCTTCACAAGAGAATACCCATCCAAAGTTGTTTTTCTCTAGCTCTTTACGTGTGTGTTTAGTTCTATACCCACCAACTTCATTTTTTGAACCCAAAAAATATTCTCCAGATGATAAAGCTTTATTAAGATATCTACCGTATCCAGAAAATCCTTTCATCTTCACAAGATATTTCTTTACCTTCTCAACCTCATAACCAAACAACCAAGCCTTGGAAAATTTCTCTTGGTTAACCATAGAACCTAAAAAGGTTAACAGTTCTATATGGTCTTTTTGGTTTGCATAGTTGTGAAAATCCTCTTCAGAAACATTTAGAGCACGGGCAAGTGATAAAAATGTATTTTTGCAATACTCAATCCAATCTGCTACATATTGTGGAATTACTACTTTCTGTGGTTCATCCAGCTGTTTAATTAAATACATAACTTCACTAAGTGCAACATATTTTCTAATACCTAGGCAAAATAAATCTAAGTCTTCAACTTTCTTATATAACTCTTTCTTATCCATCATTCCACCTCTTCTAATTTAATTCCTGGACAATTAAACATCCATTCAAGATTTAATTCTTCAAGTTTATTTTTTGTGTAGTTAGATTGACTAAAAGCAGTAAAGTAAGTTTCTCCTGAATGATCTGTGTGAAGGTATTGACCACCTTGAATCAGCTTAACAAGATACTTTTTCTCTTCCTTATTCTTATAACCAAACTGGTGCATGTTAATGATAGTTTGAAAAGCATCTTTTGAATTATTTACCCATCTTTTGAAACTATCCTCTTCTGTATCTTCCCAATCCATGATGTAATTCCATAGGTTATAGTCTAAATTACCTTTGTTCTCCTCATACCAGTCAATTACATATTGAGGTACTTCAGGGATAAGCTCCTCATCAAAGAACTCATTAGTACGTCTAAAAGCATCAACTACTCCTCTATTGTATAAAGTATCAGATGCATTAGTACTAGTAAGCCTAAGACCATTAATTTTATCAAAAAGCTGTTCTTTTTTATTATACTCCATTTTACTTCCAAGTAGCTTTCAATTCACCATAAGGAATACTCTTGTGTAGTCTTCCTTCAGCAATTTCAATAACTAGTGCCCTTTCTAAAATCTCTTTACGATTCATTTCTTTTCTTAATTTTTCTTTCTGTGATAGCTTCCTAACTGAAACCTTTTCCTCTTCCTTAGAGGTCACAAAACAGTCTTCAAAAATTGCAGGTATTTCAGGAGATTGTCTCCCTTCATACTTATCATAGTAGCTTGCTAGGAGCTGTGATCTTCTTACATCTCCTTTTTTAGTATTCACATAGTACCAGCAAAGATATTCACGCTCTTTCTTGCTAAACACTTCCACCATGTTATCCACAAGGTAAGGAAATAGGATTCGCTTCCCTTCTGCTACTTTCTTCACAGAATAGTAAGCTCCCCCATTCTTGATTTCCTTACCTGTGGCTCTCTTGTGTAGCTCACTTAGGTAAGCACTGATAGACATATCTACACGTCTAAGGTAGGCATCTATCATACTAAAGAATACTCCTGAAAGGTCTTCCCTCTTGCTTGCCTCATCTAGCCAAGTACAGGATCTGTACCATCCACCCTTACTCATTTCTTTTTACCTTTTAGATTGTACTCAGCATTGAGCTTATTAATGATAACATCCTGAGCCTTATTCTGCTCAGCAAGCTTCTTAAAAAGCTTCATACTTACTAAAGTTTCCACAGGATGGTTTTCAGTAGAGGCTATCCACTTGGAAAATTGTGCATTTTCTCTCTTTTTAGGTTCGAGATTATATTTCATCCAATCCCAAATATTATACTCAAGATTATCTTTATACTCTTCATACCAGTCAACTACAAATTGAGGGACATCTTTAGGTTTGTAAATACCCTCTAACTTCTGTAGATCCTCCAAAACCTCTTCAACTGGAACATCCTCAAGACACATTTCTTTATATTCTTTAATTAATTCACTTAATACCATCTTAAATTCTCCAAAATTTTAAAGTCAAGGGGAATTTCACCCCTTGTGTTTAGTTTTCTTTTTTCTTAAATGCTACTGTGAGGCTTAATACTGTTAAACCTAACACAGAAAGGGCTACACCTGTTTCTGATCCTGTTTGTGGAAGCATAGGTGCTTTATAAGTTTCTACAGGTGTTTCATGTGAAACTTCACCTTTGTTTTCAACCTTAACTTCTTCCTTCTTAGGCTCAACCTTAGGACTTTCTGAAGGTACTTTTGGTTTATCTTCAGGAGTCACAGGAGGAGTCTTAGGATCTTCATGAGGTTTCACAGGTTCTTCAGGAATGTGAAGCTCAGGAATTTCCACAATTGGTGCAGGAGGAAGAACAGGAACATCTTCAATTGGAAGGTAAGGTTTTTCAAGGATAGGAGCAGGTGGCATCATTGGAATATCCTCAATGTTGATCTCAGGTTTATCCAAGATTGGTGCTGGTGGCATAAGAGGAATATCTTCCAAAGGCAACTCAGGAATTTCAACTACAGGAGGTGGTGGCATAAGGGGAACATCATTCAGGTTAAGCTCAGGCTTTTCATACTTAGGTGCTTCATTAGGAATTTCAAAGGTAGGTGTAGGTTTATTTTCACCTGAGGCATCACCTTTACCTCCAACAAGCTGTACATAGCTATATGAGGTAGATCCATCATTTTCTGCTTTCAACTCAATTTTGTTAGTTGGATTAACACTATCCTTAACAGCATTGACAAGTTTAGTCTTATAATTGATGTATAGCATGTGATCCAAGCGATCCATCTTGATTGTAAATCCATGATCTGACTTACTAATAGATTTTACTAGATCCATAGCATCACCCTTGTCAATCCAAGGATCTAGACTTTCAATGTTTTTGATCTCAAAGTAGTTATCAACTAACTTTTGATTTTCTGACATTTCATCAATGATAGTCACATAATTAAGCACACGCTTGGCATAATTAATACGTGCTGTCCAGTTAATAACTGTTGGATCATCTTTATCCTGTGATCCCCACTTAGCAATCAGCTCATCTTTACCAATTACTTGTTCTTTTCCAATGTTAGCAGTAACAACTGTACCGTTAAAATTAACCTTCACAGGTTTTCCTGACTCTACTTTGTCAGTCCATTTTGCATCAAGTTTAAGTGACATTTGTTTGTTCAATGGGTGGTTTGTAAAGTAGTCATTGAACACAGTGGTTACTGTGCGATCTTCAGGGTTTGTTGAAGCTTTACCAACTACAGCATCTTCAGGGTTTTTAACATCAAACTCATACTTAGTTTGGAAATTAAGCTCTTCAGGGAAAGTCATTGTTACTTTATCACCTGCATTAATAGGCATATCATCAGCAAACTTGATATTTTTGTACTCTACAGTAAATTCTTGATATTTTCCCTCACCCTTAGATTGGTCAATAACAACTTCAGGATTTTTTACAGTGATCTCTGTGCCTTCTTTAGTGATCTCTGTTGGCTGTTTAGCCTCAGTGGTATTATTCCCCTCTGAATTAGTTACAAGAGCTGTAGGAGCTTCCTGTGGGCTTACAGGGCTATCCTGGGCATCAGCTTTAGCATTATTTGCAAGTGCAAGTGTAGCAAGTGTAGCTACTGTTAAGATTGTTACTTTGTTAGTTTTCATTTTCAAATTGTTCCTTTTCTTTTTTAGTTAGTCTTGTTAGTTCCATTTTGTCAGGCTCATATCCTGAGTCATCATTTCTCTTATAAGCTTTACATCCCATATTATCATCAACCACAAGATCGTAAACATCTCCTGATTTATGGTTTCTAAAATAAGTAACCATCCTTGATGAATTATTGGATTGTCGCTGTAAGAGTATCATTGACTCATACCAACCCTCAATAAATGCAGAACCATACATATCTGAGGTTTGGATCTTAGCTCCTCTCTCAAGTTTCCTTGAGTGGTGCACTAACATGATAGAGCAATTAGTCTTCTTGCTCAGGTTTGATAGCATTTCAAGCCTTAGGACAATATCCTTATGCTTGTTAATATCTCCTGAACCAAAAAGTAGATACATAGGATCAATGATTAGGAGCTTAACCCCCAACTCTAGGATGCTATCCTTGAGCTTGTAAATATGATCCATAGTGATATTGTCATCTACAAAGTAGATAGGCAATTCTGTTTCTCCTGTAATTGAATAGATCTTGTGCTGTTCCATAGATAGGTTATTCTCACCTTGAATGATTAATACAGCACCCTGTTTCACTTCCCTTCCATCAAAAGGTTTCCCTGTGGCTACAGCACAGGCTAAGTTAAGAGTAAGAGTTGACTTGAAGGACTTAGAAGGTGCTCCAATCACACCTACTGAATTGTTTTCCCACAGATCCTCTATTAACCAAAAATCAGTAGGATCAAAAGGCTCAATCTCATCAACACGCTTGATATTGACTTTCCCTTTGTGTGGCTTCTTACCTCTTAACTCAGTATCTTCAATCCTTACAATTCCCTTAGGAGCTTTACTTAAACGCTTCAATGAGGCTCTATCTTCAAGCTCTTCTTCAATCTCTTTAGCTTCAGCCTCAACCTTAGCATAAACTCTATTTACTTCAGAATCTACGTTCTTTTCTGTGAACTTAGCCATTGAATCAGGAGCGTTTAGAAGCACAAATTTCACTTCTTCCTTGCTTGCTCCATTGATAAACATTTTGCTTTCAATGTTCCAAGCCCATTCTGATCTATCTGACCCTAAAATTCTTTCATATTCCTGCTTAACAGAATATTCAAGCAGTAGCTCTTCTAGGTCATATTCTTTGTACTCTATAGGCTCATTATTAACTATTGCGCTTTCTGTGATATCTACATCCTTCAGATGCTTGATAATCTCACGCTTCCTGTACACAGTACCTTTTCCTTGCATCCCTGATACATTAAAAGTACTAGCATACTTGTGGTTTCTTGTTCCTGGAATACGGTATAAATGCACAATGTCAGAACCACAAGGATCAAAATTATACTTTTTGATTAGCTTCTTACAGATTATTTCTTGTTCCTGTGGAGTTACCTTATTATCTAAAATCCATACACCTTGATACTTTCCTGGGCTTGTTTCCCAATAGTAGCTAGGTGGAAGATCTTCAGGTATAGGTACTCCATCTATGTCTTGTGCAATGATAAAGCTATCTTTTGCATTAATCTTTTCACGTTTGTTATTCTTAACAGGTGTGAAGCAGATATATAGATCAAATTTATCCCTTAAGGCTTTAACTTGTGAAGGAATAAATTTAATTTTATATTTATGTTCTTCAAACTCCCTACTAAACCTTTCCTCAGGGTGTTTTTGGATGTAAAATTTCTTATTCACACAAAAGGGAATAAAGTCATCTTCTGTGTAGTTCCTTTTCAGAAGATCTAAAAATTCTTTACTCATTTATTCAAGAAACCTCCAATTTATCACAGGTTTGAATTTAAACCTTTCAGGCATATACCCTAACATAGCATTATAAGCATCCCAATAAACATCACCCAATCTTGAGGAGGCTTCATTCAGGTAACTCATTATTGATTTAATGAATCTTTTCGACTTTCCTTTTACAATTTCTAAAAGTTTCATATTAACATTATAGATAGACTCATCTAGCTCTTCAAGAGACTTACATAAGCACTTTTTTTCATTCACCTCAATCAGTCTATAGTATCTTTCATCTGATTTCTTCTCAGTGATGAACCCTAGAACAGAAAGTTGGTCGAGAGCTTTGTAAACAGTTCTACGATTTTTAATGCTTGTCATCTCCATTATGTTTTGTGTGTTCAAATACTGTTGTTTAGGCATACCTAGGTAGATATAACTTGTGTAGATGAAAGCAAGTACTAGGGCTGTTGTTAGGCTCATTCCATACAAGTTTACCCATCCAAGGTTCAAATTAAGGTAGTCTTTAGGCTTACCATCTTCATCATAACTGAAACTATTGTAGTAAAGGCTAGTATTTACTTTGTAGTTTCTTTTTCTTACACATTTAACTCCACTGTAACTTAAAGTGTAGCTTTTATCTTCAGCAATTCCTAGATTCACTAAATTATTAAGATATCTAGTAAACTGTGATGTAGACATAGGAAAAACCTTTTGCAATTTCTCATTACTATAATTGAATGTCATAGTTTCTTCTTTTGTGTGACTAGCACAGAAAGCATAGAATAGACACTCATTGATAGAGTTGAAAGGGTTATCATGCAAAAGGTTTATAGGAATTTTAATATACATTGTTTTCTCCATATTCTATATTTTATTTCATTTAGTGTATAAC
>OKVV01000426.1_pt1 | contig 25778 bp, 23 predicted proteins | sample 1606871 | NCBI WGS metagenome assembly OKVV01 (sample SAMN03281011, study PRJEB24777) | human gut metagenome | isolation source: fecal sample PR176 from 1 month old male Indian infant, caesarean delivered... | place: Singapore | collected 2006-01-13
CGCTTTGATCTGTTTTTATAAACCACCTTATTTTTCAATATTCTATTCTTTGAAATGGGAAGGTGTCTGTTCTTTTTCATCTGGTTTTTTTGCCAATAAACGACTGCAAAAGAATGGTTTATTGGTAATTCATGTCAATTTTTTCACCGTTTGATGAAATACGTGATTTGTTATTGCGATTCTAACTTCATTAAGATAGCTATAGACAGATTCAATTCTTTAATTGGAAAATGAAAGGAGCAAACCAGTGAGAGAGCTTCAGATGAAATTCGTTACGAATACTGCAACGATCCGTTGGATGCGCATTCTCGACTTATTTGAGTTAGAGCCGCTTTGCTCTACTCGTGCACTGGCAAAGGCTTCCTCAAGTACAACGCGAACGATTGTGACTGATATCACAGACATGAAGTCCCATTTCAAGGATGCCCTCCATATCGATTCGTCCCACAAGGGCTATATTTTCACCGTATTGAACCCGGCGAAGTACCTCGCAGCGAAACGAGCACTGATTACTGACGAGATTCTTTTCCATATTGTCGAGAGTATTTTTCAGCATGAAGAAATGCGTTCTTCAGAATGGGCAGAAAGGTATCATATCTCTGAGAGTACAGTTCTTCGTTACTTGAGAAAAGTACAACCTGTTCTTCGCGACTACCACTTGCAGCTAGATTATAACCCAATCACATTCATTGGCGATGAAATGGATATCCGTAAATTTTTTCATGATTTTTATTATGAATCAGAAATCACGGCACACACGATCTTTCCCCCTATTGCGATTCACGACATCACCGTCAAAGCTTTTTCTGACTGCCAGCGAACCAACAAGCAAGCCTGCTCATTTGGAGAGCTCAATTATTATTTGTACATAACCCTTGAGCGCTATTGCGGGGGACACACAGTGAAACTACCAAAAAAAATCAGCAAACTGTTTTCAACTAAAGAAGATTTCAAAGAATTTGCGGAAATCAATCAGCATATCTTTGAACACTACCAACAAAGACTTCCCCAAGAAGAGATTCTCTATCTCTTTCTGTTGGTTTGGAGCCGGCGTTCGATTAATGACGTTACTGGTGAGGAAGTCTTCTGCCAAAAATACAATCAGTGGGCAGAAATCACTCAGCTGGCCAGTGATTTTGTAGCTACCTGTATTCCTGAAACCAAAAATTCCTCCCGCGATCATATCTTGATCGAATCTTTTTTTACCGTAGCCAAAATCAAACAGTTGCTCTCCCCTTTGTTGAATCATAATATTGCCGATGTCAATCTTTACGCCCAGCGCTTGTTTCCTGAGTCTTATCAAAAATGTCGGAATTTTCTCACAGAAAATCCATTAGCTGTTGCTACTTGGAATAAAAAAAGTTTATCCCATTTAAGTGCCAGTCTGACGATCTATTTGGAATCTATCAAATCGCTTTATTGGCATACCAAAAAAAATGTTGCTTTCTTATTTGAAGGCTCATATATTCTCTGTCAGTATTTAAAAAGCAAATCGATGCATTACTTGCATAGCTCAAAAAACTTTTTCTTTCCTGATTCAAATGAATTGTCACCTGATTATTTAATGATGAATCACATTGATCTCGTGGTAACAAATTACACAGAATATGTTTCCGATTATGCTAATGACATTGATTGTTTGATTTTTAAAACTTTCCCTGACAAAAATGACTGGAATAAGCTAGCCAAATGTCTCAATCCTCATATGAATGCTTAAGAGCACTTCCGATTATGACAGGGGAAGTGCTCTTAAGCGTCTATTGCTTCCCCAATTATAAGACAGCAACGCCCCTGAGAACGTATCAATACTCTTTTTTCTGGTTCTTTGGTACAGTTTAGGTGTATTTTAAGTCGAATCAAATTTGGGAGGATCTTTCATGGAGAAAATCATTCTGATCGGAAATGGGGATGTAGGTTCGAGTTACAGTTTTGCATTAGTCGCTCAAGGAATTGGCAATGAAATTGGTATTATTGATTTAGATAAGGCAAAAACAGCGGGTGACATTCAGGATTTAAATCATGGCTTGGCATATGTTGGTCCAAAAACACTATATGTTGCTGATTATGAGGATTGTCGAGATGCAGATCTTGTAGTGATCACCGCTGGTGCAGCACAGCAGCCCCATGAAACACGACTGGATTTGACGAAAAAGAATGCTCAGATCATGAAAAAGATCGTGAAATCTGTTATTGCTAGCGGTTTTCAAGGGATCTTCTTGATTGCTAGTAATCCAGTAGATGTTTTGACTCACTATGTCAAAAAAAATCACTGGCTTTCCCGCTCACAAAGTGATTGGCTCTGGAACTTCTCTCGATAGTGCGCGCTTGCGTAATGCGATTGGCGAGCAGTTGACCATTGTTCCACGGGATATTCAGATTTACGTCTTAGGAGAACATGGCGACACCCAATTTCCAGTCTGGTCCCATGGCAATATTGGTGGCTTAAGTGTTCACGAGTGGCTGGAAAAACACCCAATTTTTTCGGAGCAAGATCTCGGCCTGATTGCAGAAAAAGTGAAAAATGCCGCTTATGGCATCATTGCTGCCAAAGGTTCGACACATTATGGGATAGCAATTTCGCTGGCTAGGATCACCCGCAGTATTTTAAAAGATGAACATGCAGTACTGCCGGTTTCTGTACACTTAGAGGGACAGTATCAAGCAACCGATGTCTGCATTAGTTCCCCTGCAATCGTCAATAGTCAAGGCATTCGCGAAATTATTGAAATGCCTCTCAATGAGTCCGAACAACAACAGATGTACGATTCCATCCAAGCATTGAAAACGATGCAGGCACAGCTGCAGGAATGAAACGAGCTTTTCTAGATGATGCTTTTACCCACTAAATAAAAAAGCGTATCTTGTCCACCATCAATCATGAATGATGGTAGGATTACAAGATACGCTTTTTCGTTTATTAGTCTAGAATCGTTACTTTTACTTGACGTCGGCCCCATTGCAGACATTTGGCTACATTATCAAAGTGGACATCAATGATATTTCCTTTGATCGCGCCTCCTGTATCTAGCGCTAGCGCCACGCCATATCCTTCAACATTCACCAAGGTACCTAATGGGATCACACTTGGATCGACTGCGACCGCCATTGGATTGCTGCGAAGATCTGTTCCGCTGGCAGTCAGGTGGCTAGCACCTTTCTCTGCATAAGAATATGCGGTTGATTCCATGATCATTGTCTTGCCGCTGGAAGGTGTGTTGCTACCCGAATTGTTGGAGCTGTTATTCGAGTTGTTTGAACTATTATTCGTCGAACTGCTGCTCGTATTGCTTGAAGCTGAATTGCTGCTTGAACTGCTGTTTGATTGCGCGCTCTCACTTGAAGATGACGACTCTTGACTTGAGCTTTCACTCGCTGCTTTTGCCGCTGCCTTCGCTTCTTTTTCTTTAGCTTCTTGTTCGGCCGCTTCTTTGGCTGCTCTTTCTTTAGCTGCTTTTTCAGCAGCTATCCGAGCTTCTTCTGCTTCTTTGCTGGAAGCAATCTTTGCTAAGGTCGATTCGTTTTCTTTCAACTGTGTCTGCAAGTTGGCGATCTTACTATCCAACTCTTGCGCCTGTGCTTCCAAAGAGGATTGATCCTGCTGTAAGGATTCTTTGGTAGACTCGGCTTTTTCTTGCAGAGACTCTAATTTTTCTTTTTCAGATGTCAACGAGTCGATTTTTTCTTTTTCTAGATTTTGGAGCATTGTCATGGCGTAAGCCCGGTTGATGAAATCTTGGATATTGGAAGATTCCAACAAGACTGTCCAATCTCTGGTTACTCCACCGTTGACTTGAATGTCTTTCATTCGTTCTGCAACTACAGCTTCACGTTTTTCAATCGTTTCTTGAGTTGCCTTTATTTCTTCTTTGGTTTGTGCCAACGTTTCTTCATTGTTAGCGATTTGTGCTTTTAATGCTTCAACCTCGCTGTATTTATTATTGACATCGGTCAAAGCGATTTGTACTTCTGTACTGATTTGCTGACTTTGCTGCATAACGGCACTTTCTTTCTCTTTCAATGATTCCAGAGATTCAGCCTGCGCAAAGATCGGCGAAACGATACCTGCCGCAAAGACTGCGACGACCATGGTACGTAATTTCTTTGCCTTCAAAAAAATTCCCTCACTTCTCACTAAGGTTTCCAACGCTTATTATTATACAAATTCTGGGGGCAAGATATATTGCAACTCTTTTACAATTTATTACAATTTTTAGCCAAAGTGGGAGAAATAAGAGTCTATTAAAAAATAATTCACGTGAAAGTGGGAAATCAGAGCCTTGAAAAGGCTTTTTTTATTGTAATACTTTTGTAATATTACTCTCTCTTCTTACGTAATTCTTCCACAAACCGCCGTAAGTCTTGAACATTGGTAATCTCATTGATTTGCAGTTTTTGAAAGTTTTTTAAAAGTCTTCGCTGATGAAAATTCAGCTTCGGTAACGTTTCACGCAATTGCTGCCAATCGATTGGCAGTTCAGAAATACGTTCCTGCCAATTGTTTTTCTTTTGTTCCAAACTTTCTGATAAAGTGGCTTTCTGCTGTTCAATAGCACGGTCCAGTCGTTGAACCGTTCGTTGAAAAGCAGCAAGATTAGCCAATGTATAGCCCATATCCAACGACATCGCCATCAACAATCCAACAGGTAGATAAAAACTGAATCTTTCAGCCAACATTTGGACAATGATCAACATTTGCGGATGAACAATGCGGACGATCAAGACACAGCAAATGCCCCAAAAGATTGAAATTGGGACAGCCACGCGACCATTGATATTCAAAAAAACATTGTGGTAATCCCACCATGAAGCATGAAACAGTTTTTCTAATAAAAAGCTCGTCACGTACTCTAATAAGGTCACTAAAACAGCTGCTGCAAAAAAGAGCAGCAGCAATTGGTTATGTAACGGTCGCAGTAAATACAAGACACCTAAAATTCCAAAGCCATAAATAGGAGTGATCGGTCCTACCAAAAATCCTCGATAAACAAAATGTCTGGCTTTTATCGAGCAGTAAACCGTTTCCCACAGCCACCCCACAAAAGAATACAAGAAAAACAGCAAAACGATCTGAGTAAATTCAGTCATGGAAATCTCTCCTAACGAATGGTAAATAACTATTTTTGGAAAAGCATTATAAAAGAGCATTATAATAGTAGAAAACTTTTCTTTCTTATTCCAGTATACGCTTCGTTTGTCGGTAAAGAAAAGATTTGCGTTAATCTGATCGAGTCATCTGCCCTTTCCAAAAAGGATCGAGGGATGTCCTGTATCTGTTAAATTGTAACCGCACAATTCTTTTGTATAGGTGCTATGATCTAGTTCGATATTCTCGATGATTTCTTCCTCTGAAAAACCTTGGAAATCAAATTCGCTGATATAGCTTCGCAAAAGGACCAATTTGGCATCGAGTAAGATGATTTGTTGTACACTTGTCCAGAAATCTTCCTCAGATTCTTCGCGAACAATTCTTTCTACTTCTGCTTCCGTCACTTGCCAGTATCTATGGACCAATGGCAGACGTTCCTTCATCACTGCAAAATCAATATTCCCACGCATCTTTCGCAAATACTCTTTGACATCTGGATAAAACATCCACTCACCTCTGTTTTCTAGCATTTCCCTGCTTAGGAGACTATCAATGGATAATCGACAGCTAACAAAAAGTTCTGATTGCCAATGACAGCACAAGTGTACCTTTCCGGCAATAATCATCCTGAGCAGCGAGGGATGCATTCACTTTTTATATAGCATAGCAAATGATTTGTGGGTTTTATAATCAATTTTTGCATCATGTAAGGAAAAATGTGTACAATCTCCTATACTATCCAGACTTAGCCAGCAGATAAACGAAACTTGAATTTTTAAAATTCGATAAACTACTTTCAATAGTGCTCATTTAGAAAGATTCTTCTATTGCCTTATTTACGAGCTTATTATAGGATAAATAAAATAATTTTTTTAAAAAAACTAGAAGGAGTAAAAAAATGAAAAAGCACATGGTTTTAGGTTTAGTTGGGTTTGGGTTATTTTTAGCAGGATGTACAGAAAAACCATCGGGATCGGTTGATTCTTCCACAAAAGAAAAAGAACGTACACAACTTTCTTCCACTGTAGGATCTTCTGAAACAGCCAGCACTGGCACTTCAGAAAATGTGATTCCTGTTGAGAAGCAGACGATCACTGGTGTAAGCGGTTATTCCTATTCGCTGGAACTGCCGACAAATTGGCAAACTGTAGCCGATTTTGAGTCACTAAATCCAGATAATGATTTTATGCTTTCTGATTCGTTACAAACAAAATTTCTGGCGGCTGTTGTGGAGTCTAAACAAGACTTTGCGGATTTCGACAGTTATCGTGCATTGGTTCAAGACAGTTTAGCATCGAATTTTGGTACCAACGCGACATTTTTACCGGTTCCTGGTACTCAAACCCAAATGGTTGATTTTGCTGCAACTGTAGAAGGGTTGAACATACATTACTTATATTATGTAACAGAAACCGATAATAATTATGTTCAATTGTATGGTTGGACCTTAGCAAGTCTTTTTGATTCCTCAAAAGATGAACTAACAAAGATCATGGATAGTTTCCAAGAGCTCCCTCAATAAAGGCATGAATGCAGAACAGCCGTTGCTTTAAACTCAAACGAAAGAAGGAGATCAACACAAAAATTGTGCGGTCTCCTTCCTTCGTTTGGAAATTTTTTACATCTGATTTTTTTCTCATATTTCTTTTATCTGGCAGCTATTCGAGTATTGCCCTCTTGTGCCTTCATCATTGTACTTTCATCTTAATGTTTCTATCTATTGCCTATTATTAGGGTCATTTGCTGACGATCAATCGTTGTCCCACAAAAATCAATGAGCCGCTGATATTGTTCCATTGCATCAGCTGATTGATTGAGACCCCATAGCTCTGTGCAATTCCCCATAAGGTATCTCCTGATTTTACGGTATATGTCTTAGAACTAGAGGTACTGCTGACTTCTTTCACATAGGCACCACTGACCCAGCCTTTGCCTTCCACCCGGTACCAGGTACTGTTGCCATTGACGCTGGTTCCTTGTTTTTGGGCCACTGCTTTGAAGGTCGTATTGTTGGCTAATGACCCCACTACACTGGCACTGGTTGAAGCATCTGAACGAATATTCAGCGCTGCCGTGGTCTTGAACTGCTTGTTGATGGTTTGTTCTGAATTATTGCTGTTATTGTTGGATCCTACTTGCATCACATACGCAGCGCTGACCCAGCCTTTGCCTTCCACCCGATACCAAGTACTGTTGCCATTAACACTGGTTCCTTGTTTTTGGGCTACTGCTTTGAAGGTCGTATTATTGGCTAATGACCCCACGACACTGGCACTGGTTGAAGCATCTGAACGAATATTCAGCGCTGCCGTGGTCTTGAATTGCTTGTTGATGGTTTGTTCTGAATTATTGGTGTTGTTGCCATTCCCGCTGCCACCACCGGTCGCGGAATCAAATTGTGTCAAATTGTAGGTTTCGATCAAATTATTCAGCTTGCTGGCATAAGTCGTATCTGTCGCATACCTTCCTTGAAGCCATTGTGTGGCATCACGATAGGAAGAGGTATTGGATTTCCAAGCCCCACTGTAAAAATAAACGCCTGGTGAAAAAGAAGTCGTTTTTAAGACATGGGCATTATCTTCAAATGATTCCTTTAAAGACGGATATTTGCGGAATTTTGCAACGATCTCATAAAGATTGCCGTTGCCATCATCTTCCATTGTTCGCATCTCAACATATTGACCATTGTATGAACCTTTGATCCCAAACATATTGTTTGCTTGCGTCGTAAGTGTGGATTGTCCCCATCCTGATTCAAGGATCGCTTGTGCTATCATGACGGAGGCATAAAGATCGTTGACACTTGCTACTTGTTGCGCCATTGGTCCTACTTGCTGGATGAAGGCTTGTTGTGTATTAGATCTTGCCATCACACGATCGATATTAGGCATAATCTTTGTTTCTAATGCAATTCGCTCTGCCTCTGACAACATTGGGATCTCACTTGTCGATTCTGCAGAATCAACGTCACTGGCAGGCTCCGTTCCTAGAGGTTCTTCTAAAGACTCGCTGGTAGTTGACTCACTTGATGATACTGTGGGATCTGTGTCCTCAGTCAACGATGTTTCGGTTCCAGTATCCTCGGTGGTTGTTGCTTGACTCGCTTGTGATTCATTTACTAAATCGTGTAAATCGGCTGTATCATCCGACGAAGCTACCGTAGGCTGTTCAACCACTTGTACACCTGTGTCATTTGATTCTTCAACAGAAGTTGCGAGCACACTAACCGGTACTAAATTCAGCGTACTAACGAGAGCGGTAGTGGTAGCAGCTCCTTTTCGGTACAATTGTCTGCGTTTTTGCCGTTGCAACTCTTTGCGGATCTGTTTTCTGCTTTTCATTTTTCTCTCCTTCTACTAGCACTGATTCATTCTGCCCATTGGGTTCAATGAGAATCAGTCCACTGGATCAAGTGTTTATAAAGATAAAATAATTAATTGACTCTAACTGCAAAGCTCGGAGTGTAGTATGCTGTATTCCCCACAGAAACTGTCTGTCCTGGACGAGGGGCATGAATGTACTGGTTGCCTCCTAAAGAGATGGCTACATGGTGGGTACTGCCGGCAGCACCCCAGAACAGTAAGTCACCAGCTTGCGCTTGACTAACAGAAATCATTGTACCAGCAGTTTCTTGCGGTACTGTCCAGCCACCGATATCTTTTCCGGTTACTTGTAAATAGACATAACGGGTAAATCCTGAACAGTCAAAACTATCTGGTCCTTTTGCTCCCCAGACATACGGCTTATTGAGATGATGGTAAGCTTCTGCTACGATCGCAGCTCCAACGTTCCCAATTGGCGCAGATGGTGTCGGAGGTGCAGGCTCAGAGCTAGGAGCAGGCTGAGGAGCAGGATTTCTGCTGCTTTCCGTACTTGCTGCCGTCGAAGAAGAATCTGGAGTAGTTACGGGGCTTGTTTCATTATTTGTTGGTGTTTCTTGGATATCCCCTTGAACATCAGTGGATTCTCCTTGAGCAGAACGTTCGGTTTCAGAAGAATCAGCTTCAGAAATCGAAGAATTTTCAGAAGACTCGGTAGTCGTTGGTATGAGCTGATCTTCAGCTGCTGCCTGCTGTCTTGCTGCGACCCGCTCTGATTCTTCTCTTATTCGAGTTTGTTCTGCCTCATAGGCTTCTTTTTGAGCGAGCAATGCTTCCTTTTCACTTTCTTTATTTGCTTGCCGTAAAGAAAGGTTTGTCTGCAAGACATTCAGATCTGCTTGCTTGGACGCCAGCTTCCTTTTTGGGCTTCCAGCTGGCCTTGCATTTGCTGCATTTCCGCCATTTTGGTTTCTGCTTCATTTTTCTTTGTCTTAACAGCTGCTTGGTCCGCTTGTTGCTGTTGGATCATCTGATTATTGGCATTGACGATCGTCGTCATTCCGTGGAACCGCTGAACAAAGTCACCGAAAGATTCGGAATCCAAAAGCACGGAAATAAAGCGATCACTTTTCCCATTGACTTGAGTGTCTCGTGCTTGATTCTGGATCGCCACTTGTCGTTTCTCGATCCGTGCTTCCAAATCAGTCACTTCTTTTTCTAAATCATTGATTTCATTCCCTAGTTTTTTCTGCTGAGCGATTAATTCAGCTGCTTGTTCATTGATGTCAGACACTTCATTTGTTAACTGATCTATTTGTGTCTGCACCGATTGATGCTGTTGTTTCAATTCAGCTACTTCGTTATTTTTTTGCTGAATCAATTGATCGTAATCATCGGCGAACACGGCGGTTGGGATGACAGGACTTGTCAGCGCTATTGCACAAATGCACAAAGATGATGCAAGTTTCTTTTTCATTTACTCCTTCAATTCGTCAATTTTGATCATCAAATTACATTTATTTGACATTTATCATTTTAACATACTCCTATTCACAACCCAATTGATTTCCCGTTTACATTTTCATTACAAGTGAAATCACTTGTTTTTTAATTATCGATAGTTTCTTAAAAAACACTCAACCTTCCATTATGATCACTTTTCGAAGAGACATCTAAGTTGGTGAGTTTATGAAATCAAGCAGTATCTGTAAGATACAAACCGTTCTTGATTTCAAAAAGATTACAAAGCCGTAGAAAAAAAGCCGTAAAAAAAAGCCGTAACAGAAGAATTCACTACAAAAAAGTCCAGAGATCGTTCGATCTCAATCGAACTTGAAAAAGGCTATTTCTCCATTTTTTGTATTATCTTCTATCACAGCTTCTAAAATCTTTTATTGGTACGGCAACAGTGTTCGCATCACTTGAATTTGATGATCGATTTGTTCTTCTTGAATATGACCCGTCAAAGCTAAAATACCCAGACCTTCTATAACAAACATATAGTTTTCCGCGATTGCTTCCAGATTCCGATCGGCAATCACACCTTGCGCGACCCCAACTTGAAAAATCTCTTGGATCGTGCGTTTCGTCTCAGTCAACTGCGTTTGCTGCAACGAACTCGTCTCAACTGACTTATGCGTATAATAATACTCATACGTCGCTCGCAGCATGCTGTCGGATATGCTATGAAGCAATCGGTATTTATGATCCTCAAAATATTTCGTCAAGATAGTCTCGAAAGAAGCATTCGCTTTGATCATTGCTCGAACTTCATTAAACCGTCGTTGCGAACGTTGTTGCAGCACTTCTAAGAAAATCGCATCCACCGATTGAAAGTACAGATAGATCCCGCCGCGACTAATGCCGCATTCTTCGATGATGTCTTGCATCGTCGCATCGATCAATCCTTTCTTGCTGAATACTACTTTGGCACTTTCCAAAATCGCTTCTCGTTTTTGCCGTTTTTTTTCTTCGATCGGCTTTTTCATGCTTCCACCTCACTTTATTAATGACACCCGTGTCATTTTATTGTATAATCATCCTAACATAAAAATGACACGAGTGTCATTCTATAAGAAAGGGTGTTTTCTCATGAACACAAAAAACAAAACGTATCGTTTAGTGATCCGTGCAATTCTAACCGCAATCATTATCTTACAAACGATGGTACCTTTCCTTGGCTTTATTCCTATCGGCATCACTAGTCTGACGATCATTCATATCACGGTCATTGTTGCTGCCATTGTTTTAGGAACGAAAGATGGGATGTTTATCGGCTTGGTTTGGGGGATTTTCACGATTATTCGGGCATTCACTTCCCCTACGACCCCTTTGGATATCACAGTATTCACTAATCCGATCATCTCAGTCCTGCCAAGGGTCTTAGTAGGTCTCGTCGCTGGTATATTGTTTACTTGGCTCTATCGTAAAACAAAGAAAGTCGTCCTTGCTTCTATTGTTGCAGCCATCTTTGGTACCCTTACCAACACGGTTCTCGTGTTAACGTTGATGGGAACCCTGTACACTAGTTTGGTGGCCACTACCTATGGTGTTGATGCTTCCGCTTTGTTTGTCACATTAGGAGCTATTGCAGTGACTAACGGCGTTTCTGAAGTGATCACAGCAGTGATCCTGACACCAATATTAGTCAAAGCGCTTTTCGCAGCCACCAGTTTACGTCCAGAAAACCGCTGATCAAATACCATATTCTTTGAGGTTGCTGCCGTTAGCTTTATCCTATCATTTTTTTCGGCAAGTGCAAACTTGTCTTCACATTTAACAAATGAAATCAACAAAAAAACCTCTCACTAGCAGCGGTTCCATCATTTAACGGAACCCGTAACTGTGAGAGGTCATTTTGGTTATCCTTCAGAAATCAGAAAAAAGTAGCAATCAATGCGAGAATTGCTAAACCGCCTTGCGTCAAAATAATTTTTTTGTCACTAGTGATACTACCATATAAAGCAACTAAAATAATATAAACCAAAAGCAGCCGACTCAATTCGACAGGAGCAGCGGAAAGAAACACACTATAGAGCAAGCCGATGCCGATTAACCCATTATAGGTTCCTTGATTTTTGAACAATGTATTCAGTGAAGGGCGTTCTAATTCTTCTTTTGATAAATTGAAAACCCGTTGCGTTCTCTTTGAAGTAGTCGCAAAAGTTTCCAAATACATGATAAATAGAAATTCAAGTGCAACGAACATGATTAAACCTATAGTAATAGTGGACATTTTGCTTCCTCCTTTTTTAAATCTGGTTTTCTTTATTATAAAGTAAACCAAGCAATCTTCCGTCCTTCATGCTTCTAGCGAACACAAAGACAAACGGAAGACCACATAGAAAGTAAGAGTAGATTTATTTAAATGTCGTGATTTTTTCTGCATCCAAACGAATGGATTCATAGCCTAATTCTTCAGCTTTACCAATTGATAGAATCATAACTGGAACGTAGCGTTCTGGATCGACATCAAAAGCCTCTGCTAATTGGTCTGCTTCAAAGCCACCAATTGGATTCGTTTCGTAGCCATGGGCACGCGCGACTAACATCAGCTGCATTGCCGCTAAGCTGGCGTCAACTTTTACGATGGAGGTCATTTGATCTTTCGTGAAGCTCTTGTAGTAAGGAATGATCGTAGCCAATTGTTGGTCTCTGACTTCTGCCGGCATTTTTCCTGCTTCAACTGCTTGATTGTAAATTTCTTCCCCGTATTCATAACAAGCTAAATCACCAAAAATCAAGATCATGGCTGCCGATGTGTCGTTTTGGCGTGTGTTGAAGCGGATCAGTGGTTTTAGTTTTGCTTTTTGCTCAGCACTTTCAACAACAACGAAACGCCATGGTTGCATGTTAACAGATGAGGGGGCAGTCGTTGCTTCTTGAATCATCGTTAACATTTCCTCATGAGAGATTTTGACCGTCTCATCATAGACACGGACGGATTTTCTTCCAAAAGTGATAGCTGAAAAATCGTTGTTTACTCTATTGGTTGACATATTAGTAGCCTCTTTCATTTCATTAATTTATTCAACAACTGCAAAAACGCAGCTGCTTCTTCTTCGGTCAGCGATAGGGCGAATGCTTCCTTCTCTTGGTGTTTCTCGCAAGCAGACAGCTCTTGTTTGGCTTTAGGTGTTATTTCCACAAAGACTTCACGATTGTTGTCTTTGTTCCTTTCCCGCACTACATAATTCTTTTGTTCTAAAATTTTTAGATGTCTTGTAACTGCTGCACTATCGATCTTCAATTCAGTCTGTAAGTCAGATTGCGAACAACGTCCATTTTCTTTGATGAACATCATTAATTCATATCGGGTCAGACTGAACCCGGTGCTTTTTTCAAAAGTTGTCGTCAATTCTTGATTGGCAATTTTCAACTGATAAAGCAGGCGGCTGATTTCTCTTAGCTGCATGGAATACTCCTCTCTAACAATTGACTCATCAATCGTTGACTCGTCAATAATAACTTTTTTTCTTGCTTTTGTAAATAATTTCCTGCGATAGACAAAAAGCAAACAAAAAAACCAACATCATCGTTGGTTTTCTTGCTGTTTTTTTCACTTCAACTGAAAGGCTTTTTTTAATCCCATTACAACCAGTGTGGAAAGACTAGCCGCTAAGAAAATGATTCCCCATGTGCCAACTTGCAATGGTGAAGTCCCTAATAATTCATTCATGAAAGGGAGATAAACAGCTGACAACTGCAATCCCATCGAAAGGATCAGTGCGCCGATCAACGGTTTATTCTTGAAGAAAGACTTGTCTAATCCAAATCCGCTTTGCTTGCGAACATTAAAAATATGCATCAGTTGTGCGATCGCCATAAAGGTAAACGTAGCGGTCTGGGCATAAGCTAATTCATGATTTGTTTGTATCAAAAAACTAAAAAAACCAAATGCCGTCAATCCGATCACTATCCCGCTTAAAATAATTCGACCTAAGAATCGTTTATTGACCAAACTGTCTTCTTTGGAACGAGGCTGACGTTTCATCAGGTCCTCTTCTGCAGGTTCAAAGGCCAACGCCATCGCAGGAGCGATATCGATCACTAGATTCAAGAACAAAATATGCAGCGGTTGAATCGGCATGGGAAGAAGAAAAATGACACTTAGAAAGATTGTCACGATTTCGACCATATTACAAGAAAAAAGGAAAGAAACGTATTTTTTGATATTGTCAAAGATGATTCTTCCTTCTTTGATTGCGTCGACGATCGTCCCAAAGCGATCATCAGTCAAGATCATATCAGAAGATTCCTTAGCTACTTCCGTGCCGCGAATGCCCATCGCGATCCCAATATCGGCACCATTAAGAGCAGGAGCGTCATTCACGCCATCACCGGTCATCGACACGATCTCTCCTTCTTCCCGCAGTGCTTTGACTAGTTGAAGTTTATTTTCCGGCGAAACCCGAGCAAATACAGCCACTTCTTCGATCCGTTCATTAAACGCTTCTTTACCTGCCAAGGCGTCGATCTCTTTTCCCGTCATCGTCTTATCAAAATCGATCAAACCAATTTCTTGTGCGATCATGGAGGCAGTTTGCGGGTGATCACCTGTGATCATTTTGACACGAATCCCCGCTTCTTGAGCGACTTTGACAGCTTCTTTAACATCTGTTCGTGGGGGATCAATGATGCCAACAAAACCTTGGATCTCTAAATTATCCAATGATTCTGTCAGCTCAGACTCCGACAAACCACCCTGATAGTTACTGATTTGTGCCACCGCAATCACTCGTTGTCCATTGGAAGCTAGTGTATGATTGATGTCGTTCAACTGCTCTTTCACAGACGGATCGACGGCAGCATTCTCGATCAAAACATCTGGTGCACCTTTCATGATCAACGTTCGCTGTTCTTTTTCATAGACAGTGATCATAAATTTGTTTTCTGAATCAAAAGGAAGCTCAGCGATTTTTTCAATGCCTTGATCCATCAGTGTTTGACGATCGATGCCTTCTTTTTTTCCTAATACAACAAACGCTCCATCGGTTGGATCTCCTAGGACCTCAAACTGGCCATCCGTTTCTTTCAAAGAAGCGGACGTACATAGTGCACCGTTTTCAATCATCGCTTGAAGTGCTGGCTCTTCATTGACTGAGATTTCTTGTCCTTCTTTATGGAAGCTCCCCGTCGGTTCGTACCCATTACCGGTCACAGTGTATTGCTCTCCATTACTTAGAATGATCTCAGCGATCGTCATCTGATTTTCTGTCAATGTCCCGGTTTTATCACTGGCAATGATACTCGTAGCGCCCAAAGTCTCAACCGCTGAGAGGGTTTTGACTAATGCTTTGTGTTCAGCCATGATCCGCATGCCGCGAGAAAGAGTAATGGTTGAGACAGCGGGCATTGCTTCTGGAATGGCTGCTACTGCAAGGATGATCGAGATATGCAGCATTTCTACCAAAGGCTGATCCGTTAGAAGACCTGCAATTAGGACCGTCACGGCGGCAAAGAGTGCCGCAATAATGATAGCTTTCCCTAATTTATCCAGCTCGATATCCAAAGGCGTTTTCGCGCTTTTGTTTCCAGTCAGCATATCGCTGATTTTTCCGACTTCCGTTTTCATCCCGGTGGCTGTAACGACGGCATAGCCATTTCCTCTTGTCACTGCTGTTCCTGCAAAAACAACATTGCGGCGATCACCTAAAGGGACGTCTTCATCATATTGTTCTGCCGCATTTTTTTCGACAGCTTCGGACTCGCCCGTCAATGCGGACTCAATACAGGCTAAATTGCGGCTTTCCAGCAAACGTGCATCGGCAGCGATCGCATCACCTTCTGCCAAAACGAGAATATCCCCTGGAACGATCGCAGCAGATTCGACTTCCATCACTTGCCCATCACGAATCACTTTTGCGGTAGTGTAAATCATTTCCTGAAGGGAATCAATTGACTTCTGTGCACGCAACTCTGTCACAAAACCAGTCATCACGGCAATTACCACCGCAATCAACACAGCAATTCCTTCTATCGTTTCTCCCATCGCAAAAGAGAGCAATGCGGCGGCTAGTAATAAATAAACGATCAGATTATTTAAATTGTGCCATAACAATTTCCAAGGGGAGGTCGATTCTTGTTGCTGAATCGTATTTTCACCATAGGTATCTAGCGCCTCTTTTGCGCCTTGCTTACTAAGCCCTTTCGTCTGATCTGAATGAAAGTATTCAAGTGTTTCTGTCGGTGTTCGCTGATAAAAATTTTCCATCTATTCTCCTCCTTGTATAAGTATCTTCTATGTCTATAGCTCTGTTTTTATAGTGAGATTTTGTCCATGACAAATTATGGCTTCAAGTAAAGTTGTGTCACTTGTGCTTGGAGTCAGGGCGTATGATTGACAAAACGGAAAAATCAAGCAAGGATTGCTTCTTTCGTATGTTGTGAGGGTGTCTGTAATCTTGATCGAATGCGAATACAGATGGGAAAACGCCTCCACAAGTTTTTTACGAGTTGATTGGAACACAGCAATTGAAAATCATTGGTTTTAGAAAGGGAGATCTGGGTACTTCGTAAAAGGGTGTCTGCAGAAAAGGATGTTTACTTTGTGAAAAAAACTATCTTTCCATCTTTAAGTTATCATGGATTAAAAGACAGGTAAATTATTTTGCTTGAAAAATATCAATATCATTAAGATAAAGAACAAAATTTATGTAAATTTGAATTTAAAACAAAGAGAATCAAGATTTCCGATTTCTTTTCACAAATAAATCTGATAGAGCAATCCCTTTCCTTGTGAAATAAATAAAAAATAACAACTTTTTTTAATAAGAAATTTCTTTCGCTCGCGCTTTTCCACCTGAATTTATTCGTTTTAAGTCAACACAATTCAATCCAAGTCAACCCAGAAAAAGAAGTGATCCTCTTGAAGAAATCAGCTTACCGCAAGTATTCATTTGAAATACTACGAACGTGTTTGAGAGTAGCAGAAGATCATTTAACCCCAAATATTTATCATCTAGAGGAAAACTAACCACTGCTTAGTAAAAAAACCAATTCCTTTGAGGTCTTCTTCCCCTCATGGAATCGGTTTTTTTACCTGTTCTTGCTGCTGTCTTTCTGTCTCTAAGTAAATATATGTTTTTTTCGGAGCTAATACCGTGCGAATTTCTTGTTCCAATTGATCGATCACCTCATAGTCACTCGAAGTTGCTTTAGGAGAAATCGTCAATTCAGCAACGATCAGTAATTCATCTGGACCTAAATGCAGAGTACGCAGGTCAATCACTTCAGCTACTTCCCTAGATGATAATACTTGACGAATTTTTTTCAGATCACTTTTCGAAGCACTCTCTCCGATCAATAAACTATAAAATTCTTTCCCTAAAAAACCAGCTACGATCACTAGAAGGACCCCACCAATGACGCCCCCTAAAGAATCAAAGATGGGGTTGTTGGTGATTGCTGTCAATAAAATACCCACCAATGCAATGCTCACACTGATCAATGCAAACAAGTCTTCTGTAAAGCGTAAAAGGATCTCGCTCTCTCGGCTTTCTTTCAAAAAAGCGATCAACGGCTGTTTATCCGTGTTTTGCTCTTTGATTTCTTGCCATCCACTTTGGACTGCTGAACTTTCAATAAAAATACCAGCAAAAAGAATGGCTGCAACTAGTTGGATGTTCTCCACTTCGTGGGTAGGATCCAAAAGATCCTGACTTGCCTCCATGATTGCCAACAGGCCGCCACCGAAAAAGACCGTCATTGCCACAACCGTACTAAAAAAATAAGTCGCGCGCCCCTCACCAAATTGGTAAAGTTCACTTCGGCCGCGCCGTGCTCGTTTTTCGCCGATTGCTAGTAATCCCTGATTGAGACAATCAATGACACTATGAATACTTTCATTCATCAACACCGCACTGCCGCTGAAAAGAAATCCAATGATTTTGACCACTGCTGCAATAATATGCGTGACTAAGACAATCCCTCGTGCCTGTCGTTTTTCTTGATCGGCCTCTTTCATTTTCTATGTCTCCGTTCTGTCCACTTTTATCAAGTGTTTCCTTCTGCTTATTTAAGAATAGCACCTTCCAATAGAGGAGGAAAACAATTGCGCTTAGCGCTGACGAGACCCAGAAATAGAATTTAACTTTTTTAATACAAAAAAAAGAGACAAGTGAGCGTTGCATTCTCCTTCGAAAGCTGGCTACAAGTGAGAGGATTGCGACAGTAACTGTCATTCTCTGGCTTGTCGTTCCGAGTGAATCGCGTTGCTTTTTTGTCTCTGGTTGATTCTGTATTCATTTGTTCCATGCTTGTTCGTGCCGAGAGGCAATGGTGGTCAAGCATTGGTGATGGGCATCGTCGCCGCTAGTCGATATATTTTTCTAAATGATGAATCAACTGTGTGGCTTGCTCTTTAGATGGCGAGAGAATCAATAATACATCAAAGCCAGCCATCGTGGCAACAATCCCTTCAAGATCCATTTCATCTAGATAATTCGCAATAACATCTGCCCCATTGCTGACAGTATGGATCACTGTGATGAACTCCACTTGTTCAATTGATTTCAAGTATTCATTCATCGATAGCTTCAGCTTTTCGGTCACATCTGCTTCCGCCGTAGCAATCATCGTATACTTCGTTTTGCCTTCTTTCGTATAAGTTTTTGCGATATTCAACTCCCGCATATCTCTTGAAATGGTCGCTTGTGTGGAACACACGCCTTGTTCGTTCAATAAGCGCATCAATTCTTCTTGTGTCTCTACTTCTTGGTTGAGGATCAAACGCTTGATAATCGCTTGTCGCTGGTTTTTCTTCAAAATGATCACCTGCTTCTACTCTATCCATTATCTGCGGATACGTCATGTATCCGCATTCAAAAAATTATCACTGATGGACACTCGAGTCATTTAAAAGTAAGCGAGATCGATCATCCGTAAATCAGCTGCTTGCCACAGTAGTTGTTTGGAAAATCGATCCCACCCTTTAATGATTGTCATCACAGTGCTTTTATTATTCATCTAATTGGAAAAACGCATCATCGATAAATATCAATTCTTTATATTGGTAGGAAATTTTTTTCTGTTTGATCAATTGTTTCAGCACTTGACTAACCGTTTCTCTCGTCGTACCGCTGAATTTCGCAAGATCGTTGATCATGATCGGATAAGGAATATACCAAGACTCATCTAGCTTTCCATGCTTTTTCATAAGGATCGCTAGTGTATTGATGACACGATCATGGGCACTGGAAGTAATACAGTATTGCATTCTGGTCACTTGCTGTTCCAGTACTCGACCTTGTTTCTTAACGATCATTTTCAATAATTCTCGATCCGCTACCATCAATTGTTCCAAAACAGCAGTTGCCACATACGCGACTTCGATCTCTGTCACCGCAATGGCAGAAAAGTCATAACACGCTGCTTCAAAAAGGCCATTTACCGGAAACAGTTCACCTTCACTGATGAAATCCGTATAAAAGAAAGAATCGGTTTGATCATTTTTTTCGATACGAATCAGTCCGCTACATAGAACAAAAATACGATCACGCAAATCTCCATCGTTGAATAGAATCTGCCCTTTAGGAAAGGTTCGGTAATACATATTTTCTTCCAATCGTTCCCTGTTTTCTTGCGTCAGCACTTTTAGACAATCAAAATTGTCTTTTACGTATTCTCGCATGTTTCCACTAATATCCATCACTCCAATACTTTGTTTGCCAGTTAATCAGAAATGATACGAGTCCCTGTTTCGTGATCAAAATCAGCTAGGTCTTCTAACGAGGTAATGATCGCAACATTGTTTTTGCTAACCTGCACAAAATCCATCGCTGCTTGAACTTTTGGCAACATACTTCCTGGCGCAAAGTGACCTTCCTGGATGTATTGTTCCAGTTCTGTCAAATTGACTTGGTCTAACCATTGCTCATTGTCTTTTCCATAGTTTAAGGCAATTTTAGAGACACCTGTCAAAATAATCAACTCTTCAGCCTCCAAGACCTCTGCCAGTTTCTCTGAAGCAAAATCTTTGTCGATCACGGCTTCGACTCCTTGTCCTGATTCAGTAACGGGTATCCCTCCGCCACCTGCACAAATGACAATAAAATCGTTGTCGACCAATGCACGAATGCTGGCTTGGTCATGGATTGTGATCGGTTTCGGGCTGGCAACGACTTTGCGCCAACCGCGACCGGCATCTTCTTTAAAGATCGCATTGGTTTCTGTCATCATCTGCTGGGCTTGCTCTTCAGTCAAGAAAGGTCCTACTGGTTTTGTCGGATCGGCAAATGCTGGATCCTTTTCACTGACTACTACTTGAGTGACCAACGTTGCTACCTTTGTTGGTAAGCCTTCTGCTGCTAATTCTTCTTCTAATGCATTCTGCAACCAATAACCGATACTTCCCTGAGTCATAGCGACACAGGTATCTAATGGCATCGCAGGATTTTTGGGAGAGTTTGCTGCTTGTTGCTGTAATAAGAGATTCCCAACTTGCGGTCCATTTCCATGGGTGATTACTACTTGGATCTCTTGTTTGATCAAAGATACTAAATGTTTGGCTGTTTGTCTAAGCGCCTGTTGCTGCCCTCTTGCGCTAGGATCATCGGTCAAGATCGCATTTCCACCTAATGCGATGACTACTGTTCTTTTATTCGTCATGGTATCCCTCGTCCTCTCACACTCTTGGAATAAATAGATTTCCTAAAGTAGCGGCCATGATTGCTTTGATCGAATGCATCCGATTTTCAGCCTCTTCAAATTGACGGCCATATTTGCTGCGGAAGACTTCATCAGTGATCTCCATTTCTTTGATCCCGAATTCTTCTTCGATTTTCTTTCCGTAGACAGTATTCGTATCATGGAAGGCAGGCAAGCAATGTAAAACAATCAAGCGGTCGTCTGGTGTACCTGTCGCTTTGATCAAATCCATATTGATTTGATAGTCTTTTAGCAAATTGACCCGTTCGGTGAACTTGTCTTCTTCACCCATTGATACCCACACGTCCGTATAAAGGACATTCGCACCACGAACACCTTCAGCAGTGTCATCTGTGATCATCAATTGGCTGCCAGATTCTTTGGCAAATTCATTGGCATAACGAACGACATCGTCTTCTGGGAATAAGAATTTAGGTGCGCAGATTCGAACATTGACCCCAAGAATCGCACCAGTAACTAACAAGCTATTCGCCATATTGTTACGGCCATCTCCCACATACACCAACGTGATGTCTTTCAACGTGCCAAAGTTCTCTTTGATCGTCATGAAATCAGCGATCATTTGGGTTGGATGCCATTCATCTGTTAATCCGTTCCATACAGGAACACCAGAATACTTCGCTAAATCTTCGACGACTTGCTGGCTGAAGCCGCGGAATTCGATTCCGTCAAACATACTGCCTAACACTTTCGCTGTGTCTTCAACAGATTCTTTTTTACCTAGCTGAATGTCATTGGCGCCCAAGAATTCTGGGTGAGCACCTAGATCGATGGCAGCTGTCGTAAAGGCCGCCCGTGTCCGAGTCGATGTTTTTTCAAAGAGCAAGGCAATATTTTTTCCTTCTAAATAGCGGTGCGGGATATTTTTTTTCTTGAGCCCTTTTAAGTGAATCGAAAAGTCAATCAGATACTCGATTTCTTCTTTCGTAAAATCTTTTTCTGCTAATAAACTTCTTCCTTGAAATACTTGTTCCATTATTCATTCCTCCTATGATACCGTTAGTCTTTATTTTTGTAAATTTCAGGTTGCTCAAAGATCTTCTCTGATAAATGGCATGCTCATACAACGAGGGCCGCCACGTCCGCGAACGAGTTCACTTCCTGGGATGTAATTAAGTTTGACCCCTGCTTCGACTAGTTTTTCATTCGTAATCAAGTTCCGGTCATAGACGACTACTTCTCCTGGTGCAATCGTCAACGTGTTCGAACCATCATTCCATTGTTCTCTGGCAGCTGCTGTGATATCTCCACCTCCGCAACGAATGAGTTCCACTGCATCTAAATCAAGATAGCGGCAAAGAATCCGTTCCAATGTTTCTTTTTCTTCATAGATTTTGATTTGGTCATTTTGTTTGGAGATGGAATAAACCGTTAACTCGCCTTCGATTTCCGGATGGATAGTGAACTTGTCATAATCCACCATTGTAAAGACCGTATCCAAATGCATGAATTTACGCTCTTCACCGATATTGAAAGCTAGCACATGTTCAAAAGTCGGTTCTTTCTCAAATAATTTTTTCGCCAATTTTTCAATTGAAGCGACATCTGTACGTTGCGAAATCCCAACAGCTAACACTTTTGATGACAAGACTAATTCATCGCCACCTTCGATTCGTGTGGATTCATCCCGATTGTATAAAAGATGCTCGGCTTCTTTTTTGAAAATTGGATGATAGTTAAAGATATACTTGCCGTACAATGTTTCTCTTCGTCTCGTTTCTGAATACATTCGGTTCAAGGAAACACTATTTCCGATCGTAGCAAATGGATCGCGGGTAAAGTACAAGTTCGGCATTGGATCGATCAGAAACGGATACTGATCGTCTACAAGATCGGTCAGATTCTGATGGCCAGCGATCTTCATTTCATTTTTTCTCAATCCTGCCATCGTTCGGTCGATCAGTTCACGATTATCAGAGATCGATAGTAAATATTCTTCAATCACTTTGCGGGTGTTTTCACTTTGGATGTTTGCTTCCTGCAAGTATTCTGCAACAAATTGTTCCTTGAGTCCTGTAGAGGTCAAAGATTCAGCTGCTAAATCTTCCAAATAAAGCACATCAACCCCTTTATTTCGCAATGTTTCGGCAAAGAAATCATGTTCTTTTTGCGCTTGCTGTAAAAAAGGAATATCATCAAACAGCAATTGTTCCAAATAATCCGGCATTAAATTTTCCAATTCTTTTCCTGGACGATGAAGCATCACTTGTTTTAATCGTCCAATCTCTGAAAAAACGTGAATAGGTTCATTCATTTTTTCATCCTCCTCATTCCTATACAATTTGTTTCCCTTTTTCTATGAAACTTTTTTTAAATAGTCTGAGAGTAATCTCAAACCAGTTTCTAGCGTCTCTTTCTTACAGCAATAACCTAAGCGGGCGTGCCCTGGTACCCCAAAAGCTGTTCCCGGAACAAGCAAGACCCCAGTTTCTTCTAATAGATCCACACAGAATTGATAGTCCTCTTGTTGGATCTTCAACTTGATAAATGCCGTAGAAACATAATGGGGAACGATTAATTCCACTTTCGGTTCTTGGTCTACCCACTGCTTGACAATGGCAAGATTCTCTGCGACGATTTTCTTGTTTCGTGCGATAATCTGCTCTTTGTTTTCCAATACTTGAATCGCTATTTCATCAGCGATAACACCGCCACAAATCATCGTATAATCTCGGTATTTAAGAAAATATTCCGTGAGTTCTTCACTAGCGGCAGTCCAACCGATACGAATGCCTGGCGTTGAGTAGGTTTTTGACAAAGAGTTGGTAGCAATTCCCTTCTCATAGCAATCGACGATGGAACAAAATGTGCCTTCTTCTGTTAATGGTGCATAGACTTCGTCTACTAAAATGTAGGCATCCGCTTCTTTAGCGATGGCGACAATCTGCTGTAATTGCTCTTGATCAAATAGCGTACCGGTGGGGTTATTCGCGTTATTTAAGCAGATCATTTTTGTTTCAGGTTTCACTTTGGCTTTCAAAACTGCTAGATCAAGCTGCCAGTTTGCTTGATTTAATTCAACAAAGTCTACTTCTGCCCCAAATGCTTTTGGCAAATCATAGAGTTGCTGATACGTTGGCCGCATGGAGACAACATGATCCCCGCTTTCGATCAAAGCGAATAGTGCCAGGAAATTTGCTCCTGTAGCTCCGTTTGTCTGTAAAATATTCGCTGGTGTCATGTGTTGGTATAATGTAGCGACGAGTTCTTTGAACCGATCCGATCCTTCGATCCAGCCATAATCTAAAGGCTGCTGCGCGACACGTTTCAAAAAATCTGTACTCGTTTTGCCACTGAAGGCCATGATTTCCTCTAGCGTCAGTGCTTCGATAGAACTTTGGGCAATGTCATAGGTTGCTTTTTTCTCCCAGATATTCAACCATTCCTCGACACCAAAATTAGCAATATCCATAATCAACCCCCTTATACTGAGATCATTCCAGTAGCGATTGCTACGATCGACAATACTGCTGCTAAACTGACCACAGCCATGACCATTTTTTGCCTATTGCTGATTTGATAGTTGTTCTCTTTACATGCCCGTAAGTAGAAATAGAATCCTGGTAAATAGGCGATGCTGCATAAGAGAACATAGGCAAAGCCTGCTAATGTGATCCCAATGATCTGAAAGGCCGTTGCGACTGCACCAATAAACAATTGTTTATTGTCTTTTTGCTGATAGGAATAAATCATTTGATAGATCCCCACGAGCAAGTAACAAATCAAAATCGCTGCGGTACACATTGAATAAGCAAATTGATACGCGTAATCGGTCACAAGGAACGTTAACAAGAACACGTTCGTCAATGCAGCAGTGATAAACAATGAATAACTTGGTGCTTGTTTTCGATTGACCTTGCCCCAACTTTTTGGCAGCATCCCATCGCGGGACATCAATAAGGTTGTTTCTACTGGTAACATCGTCCATGACAGCCAGCAACCAATGATGGAAATGATCAGACCGATATTGATAAAGGCTGCACCCCACTCTCCAACCATATAGCGCAAAATGTTGGCCATTGCTGGTTGTGGTAACGCCATCAATTCAGCTTGCGACATGACGCCGTATGGCAATAAGGAAGCTAGCACATAGATGACTAGTAAGGAAAGCAAACCGATGACTGATGCTTTTTGGGCATCCGACCGTTTTTCCGCACGATTGGCTAAAACACTTGCCCCTTCAATCCCAACAAAGACCCACATCATCACCATTAGACAACCTTTGATCTGTGACCAGAGACTGACAGAAGCACCACTTTGTAGTGAGCTGCTGACATTTCCCCAGAAATCTGCTGAGAAAATATCGACATGAAAACTAACCAGTGCGATAACCATAAATAAAAACAAAGGAACTAATTTACAGATCGTAACAATTGTGTTGATAAATGAAGCGCTCTCAATTCCGTTATTCACCAGAAAGGTCAATACCCAAATAAAAACACTTGCTAGTAAGATTGACGGAATGTTTTGTCCTCCCTTGAATGCGGGTATAAATTCACCAATTGCACTCATGAGCATTGTCGCAAAGGCGACGTTTCCCAGCCAGGCAGAGAGCCAATAGCCCCAGCCACTGATAAAACCTCCTAATTTCCCAAATGCCGCTTCTGCATACCCAAAAATACCGCCGTCTAAATCTGGTCGTTTGGCGCCTAAATTATTCAATGATAAAACTAATGCAAGAATGCCAATTCCGACGATGATCCAGGCGATGATTGCAGGTCCAGGAGCAGCGGACATCGCTAAGTCATTCGTGATACCGAAGATTCCACTACCAATGGATGAACTGACTACTAAGGCAATCAAGCCGATTTTACTGATTCCTCTTTTCTTTTCCATTGTTCTCCAACTTTCTTTAGTATTGTGTAGTAACTTGCATAAATCCCACTTGCAAAAAAAATCACAAAAAGCATTAAAACCAATCTAGCTAAATGAAATACTCTCTCGCCTCTTTCCTTTTATTTATTGATTTTTTCAGCTGAAATCAATCACTCTTCTTCCTGATAAATAACAATTATTTATCAGGTACATGTATATGATAACGAGTTAAAAACGCTTACATTGTGGTTCAGTTATCATTTCCAATGCCAAAAAATTGGCATTATTCATCCGTAATGAATAATCGCTTTTATCCTCTTTTTTTACCCATTTTTTTCTCCTCTAGCTCATAATCATTCAGATATTTTTTTCTAAGAATTTCATTAGAA
>OKVV01000448.1_pt1 | contig 24627 bp, 19 predicted proteins | sample 1606871 | NCBI WGS metagenome assembly OKVV01 (sample SAMN03281011, study PRJEB24777) | human gut metagenome | isolation source: fecal sample PR176 from 1 month old male Indian infant, caesarean delivered... | place: Singapore | collected 2006-01-13
CCGCCGAAATGAGGTGGATGGGTTTGCGGCCGACGATGCCGCGCAAAGGATGCTCGGCCCCGGAGGCGTGCACGTCCACGCGAAGCCCCGGCAAAATGGCGGAATCGACGCCGCCGATGGCGGCGACCGACAAGAACCCGTCATCGGAGACGTTGACCACCATCAGGCCGATCTCATCCATATGGGCGGCCAGCATAAGGGACGGCGCCGCCCCCCTGCCTTCCAGGCGAGCATGGACCGAGCCCATGACGTCGGTGACGACCTGGTCGGCCACGCCCTCCATGCGCTCGCGCACCACGGAGGCGATGCGCTGCTCGCAGCCCGTCGGCGAAGGGGTCTCGAGCAGGCGCTTGAGATATTTGCGATCTTGCTTGTTCATTTGCTTCCTTTATTAAAGAAGGTCGGCGATTGAGCGCACAAAGGGCGCAGACGCAACGGCGAAAATCGCCGCTGCACCTGCGGGCCGCGGCGGCGACGAACGACGGCACCCGCCGTTACGCGCGGACCTTCACGACGATCTTGCGCACATGGCAGGGCTCGGAGCCGAGCGTGCAGCCGGGCTTGTGCGCATCTTCGGGAGCGAGGACGGCCAGGTCGCCGGCGTGCAGCACCACGTTCGTGCACTGCTCGGGCGTCTCGTACAGGCCGAAGTCGTTTTCCTCGTCGAACGGTTGGCACTCGGACAGCCCGTCGAGCTGAGCGTACTGCAAAAGCTCCTGGCCGGACACGACGAACTGCACGTCGTAGTAACCGCGATGCGCTTCCATCTGCTTTTCAGCAGCGGCGACGGTGTCGTATTCCTGCACGTTGGCGAACACGTCGTCGCCGTCGATCTCGTTGCGGCCGAGCGGCAGGGCATCCAGGCCGTCCTGCGCGAGGAACGCATAGGCCTTGGCAAAGCGCTGGTTGAGGTAGTCGTTTCCGTTCGCATGGGCAAGGTTGGTGACCAGCATACCGATTCCTTTCATATTCATGCGGCGCGCAAGGCGCCACCTTATTCGTTTAGGGAAGTATACACCCCGCCGACGGACAAGCCGGCGCGGTAGACGGCACCCCACGGCATGCACAAGGAGGCCCGGGCGCACCTTTGCGGCTTTGCGAGCCAGCTGCTTTAGGGCTGCGCAGGACCAAGCGGCATGTCCAACCTATGGACCTGCGATTCATCGAGCACCGTGATGCCCGCATCGCGGAACAGCTGCGCGGCAACGCCCCACCCCGGCACGAGCGTACCCGTGAAGCTTCCGTCGTACACCGACCCGCTTCCGCACGAAGGGCTTTTCGATTTGAGCACGGCCACCCGGCAATCAGCATCGCGCAACTGCTCCAGGCAGCGGCTTGCGCCAAGATGGAAGGCCTGCGTAACGTCGCTGCCATTCGCATCCATCACGCACACCGGACGGGACCCCGCGACGATCTCGCACGGCGGGTGCGGCACGGGAAGACCTCCTGCAACTTCAGGGCATATGGGAACAAGCTTATAGCAACGGCCAAGCCGCATCACGGCATCGACAGACTTCGAGGACCCATCGTAGCGGCACGGCCTGCCCAGCAGGCAGGCGCTCACGGCAATGGCAGGCGATGTGTTCGGGGTTTTCTCCATACCGGTATTATAGCGCGGGCTATCCAGTTATTCCTACCAATATGCTACTTGGAGAGTATCAAAAAACTTCGTGGACCCGATCGCCGCTGTGCTAGAGTTAGCCACAGGAGAGGCGAACGGAGCAACAGCCCCGACGCATATGTCGTAGAAAGGCGATACCATGAAAGTTGCAATCCCCAGCGAAACCGGCGAAGGCCTGACGAGCACCCGCAGCGGACACTTCGGCCATACGCCCTGGTTCACGCTCGTGACCATCGAGGACGGGCAGGTCACCGCAGTCGAGTCGGTCAAAAACGTCGATCATGACGAAGTGGGTTGCGGCGGCGTCATCGAGTTCGCGCACAACCTTGGCATCGATGCGATGATCTGCGCGGGCATGGGACAGCCGCCGTTCATGCGCTTCACGCAATACGGCGTGGACATCTATCTTGAGCAGGAAACGCCCATGGTCGGCGACGTGGTGAACAAATTCATCGCCGGCGATTGCGCGCGCATGGTGCTGGAAAACGCCTGCAGCCATCATCACTAAGATGCAAGGGCCGGCGGTCGCAACGCCTTGCGGCGCAAGCCGACCCCGCACAGCTTGCTATAATCGACACGCAGTCACAGGCCCGGGCCGCACGCCCGGGCCTTTTCAATCTCAAGGAGCAGCCGTGGGCATATACGATGATCTGCAAGCGTTCCAACCTGCCAATGAGCAGGAAGCCGCCGACCGGGACCTTATCCTGTCGCGCTTGGAAACGGACCCCGCGGTGCTCGACCGATCGTCCGTGGCCCACATGGCATGCTCCATTTGGACCGTGGACCCCTCGTTCATGAAAACGCTGCTGGTGTATCACAACATATACGATTCGTGGAGCTGGATCGGCGGGCACGCGGACGGGCAGGCCGACCTTGCGGCAGTCGCCTTGCGGGAGCTAGAAGAGGAAACGGGCGTGCACGGCGCGCGCCTGGTGCCGTGCGGGCCGGGCAACGTGCTGTCGTGCGAGGTGCTTACCGTGGACGGCCACGTCAAACGTGGGGCATACGTCAGCTCGCACCTGCACCTGAACGTGACGTACCTGGCGGTTGCCGACCCTGCCGAGCATGTGCGCATCAAGGCCGACGAGAACAGCGGCGTGAAGTGGGTTGAACTCGACGATGCCGTGACCCTATCAAGCGAACCGTGGATACGCGAGCGCATCTACCGCAAGCTCATCGAGAAAACGCGCGAGTTGGCACCGCGCTTCGCAACGCGGTAAGCCGGCGACATCCGCTCAGACCGCGACACGCCTCTTCAACCCAAGCGCGCTACACCATGAGCATGCGCGAGCCGGCGCCGGGTTACGCCATCAAATCAAAAACCGACGCCGACTGCGCGCCTCCATCGCAAGCCTATCCGCCCCGGGAGCAGGACCTCACACCATATTGCCGTGGATGTCGGCATGATGGACATCGTCCCAGCGACGACGCAGCGCCACATCCGCCGTGAGGTTCACGTTATCGAACACGATGGACCACTGCGTGTTGCTGGTGACATCCTCGGGGTTGGGCGCCTGCGAAGCCGTCCTCAGCGCCTTCCACGCCGTGACCTGGGCATCCTGACCCGAAGGCGCCCCATCGAGCACCGCGGAGATAGCGTCGTAGCGTTCGCGGCCATGGCCGTACGCCCCATTCTTCTGAAACGGCGCGACCTTATCTTCGTGCATGACGAAGAAGTTGGTGACCTGGCGCACCGGCGTGACGACGGGCATGCGCTCGGGGCTGTCGCAATCGTACTCGACCACGCGCCCATCGCCTTGCGCGTCGGTGATATAGAAATGGTAATCACGCCCGCTTGTGGCGAACATGTCATAGGAAAGCAGCAGGTCGACGGCCTGCTGCGTGGTGGCGGCCCGATCGAGCACCAAGCGAATAGCAAGCGGCGTGGAGATGACGGGCTTGCCGGCAATGCGAGAGGTGGGCTTGCTGTCGAGCGTGAGCACCGCGCAGGAAACGCCCTTCTCGTTCACGCCGTCCAGGCAGGCGAACGGCGCGGCCAGGCAGGCGAAACGCGATTTCGGCTGCAGCGCATCGACCACGCCGAGGTTGTCAAGGGCGCAAAAGCCGACGGATTCGTAACCATCGGCAGGGGCGCTGTGCACGAGCATGGCGGAGGTATCGAACTTGAAATCGTAGTTGCGGCCCATGAGCACGCCTTCGCCGCTCGCAAGCGTGAACGCGCTGCATCCGAACTGCGGCGCCTGCATATGCACGGGAACGAGCGGGAACGCCTCGGCGAGGATGGCGTCCATGTTGCCTTGATCGCTTCCGACCCCACGCTCGATGATGCGATCAAGGTCGTAGCGATAGGACACGTCCATGGCATAGAGGCTATACGGCCCATCGGCAGGCGCGATCTGCCTGATCGAGGCCATGGTGGCCGCGCGCGAGCCATATACGGCAGCGCCGGCACCTGCGGCAACGCCTGCGGCGGCTACCGCCACCTTCGCGATATTCCCAAGCTTCATTGACGACCCCTTCCGTCGTTCGCCCCGCAAGCGGCGCTTCCCGGGCGTTTTCCCGATTATCGCACAAAACGGCATGAGCAGAAGGTTCTCCCACCCTGTACAGCCCCGCTCCCCGGCCATGCAGCTTCCCTTGCCCCGAAGAGTCCTTGCTCACGCGCCGGCTCCTTTTGCAACCACGGCATCGGCTTCGATGTTCGGCAGCCCAGCGAACTCCGCGCGTGTCACACGCCGGCGCCTGTTGCCGCCCTTCCCCATGAGGCGCGAAACACCAGCCGATAGGCTTAGGCTAAACGCGCTGATTGCCACAACGCCTAGCGCGATTGCGCTAAAATAAACGTTTGCGAACAATGCGTTCAAGCAAAGGAAGCCGCAAGCGATGATCACCGAAAATGCCATAGCAAGCCAATGCAACCAGCGTTCGTTCACGCGAGGGCGCGCCATCGCGTCATCGGACAGGAACATCCTCACGAAGCAGGTGCGCTACGATGCCGAGGAGTCGGTGGTCAGCGCGTTCGTAGCTTCGAGCAGCGGCTGGGACGATCGTTACCGCACCTCGGTGATCCTCGACGAGGATGCCGACGAAGTGCTTGATTACTCATGCACGTGCCCTGCGTTTCGCGAGTATGCCGGCATGTGCAAGCACTGCGTAGCCCTGGCGCTCGCGTTCTCGCAGCGCCCCGAGACGTTCATGGGCTACCAGGCGCAGCGCACGGCGCAATCCTCCTCATGCATCACGGAGTTCATGAAGCGCACCGAGGAGCTGCAGGCCGATGACACGCCCGCCGAAAGCGTGGTCCTGCACGCTGAGCTGTCGTACGGCTACGGGCTATGGTCCACCTCGTTTCGCATCAGCGGACCTTCGGGAACGCCTTACGTGCTGAAATCGCTTTCGGAGTTCGCCGATCGCATGCGCTCCGGCGCCCGCCACGCATACGGCAAGAAACTGGCGTTCACGCACTCCCCTGCCGTGTTCGAGCAGCGCTCGCGCGGGATAGCCCAGTTCATCGAACGGGCCTGCTCCATGCGCGAGACGGCCGACGATGCACCGTCATGGCTTCGCCGTCAAAGCGCGTCGGTTGGCCGCACCCTGCAGCTTTCCGAGGCCGAGGCCGTAGAGCTGTTCGGGTTGCTCGATGGCGCCGAGTTCAGTATCACGGGCGCCGACTACGCAACGCCCACTGTGCAGCGCGTGCATATCGAGCATAGCGATCCGGACATCTCGCTTTCAATGGCGCCGGCCAAGGCCGGCGGCTGGGCCATCGAGCGCGGAGAGCATATCCGCATGGCCGAGCAAGCCGGGCGCCTGTACATATGGTGCGGCGGGGACACGGTGCATCGATGCTCGCCGGCGTTCGCGCGCTGCTCCGACTTCCTTCGCACGGTCTACGACAGCGACGAGCGCAACCTGTTCGTGGCAAAAGACGACATGCCCCTGTTCTGCGCGGCGGCCCTGCCCGTCATCGAGGAGAACCTGCATCTCAGCGCCCCGGCCGAGTTATCGGCTTGGCGCCCCGTGGAATGCACGCTTGCGTTTTTCCTGGACAAGAACGGCAAGAACGTGACCATCGGCGCCCAAGCCGCATACGGGCCGCGCCGGTTCACGCTGTGCGGGACCGTGCCCGCCGAGCACAAGGACGGCAAGAGCGCCTCGGGTCCCTCGCCGTTGCGCGACGTGCGCGCCGAAGGCAAGGCCAAGACGCTGGTGGAACGGTATTTCGGAGCAGGTCAAACACGCATCCCCATGAGCAACGAGGAAGCGGTTGCCAACCTTATCTTCACCGGCTTGGGCCAGCTGCGCGAAGCCGGCGAGGTGTATACCACGCCGGCGTTCGACCGCCTGATCAAAGACGGCAAGCCGCGCCTGAGTATGGGCGTTTCGCTGTCTGGCAACCTGATCAACCTTACCGTCGACGCCGGCGATCTTGGCCCCGACGAGCTTGCTGCCATACTGGGAAGCTACCGGAAGAAGAAGCGCTACCATCGCCTGCGCGATGGCGCGTTCGTGGACCTCTCCGATTTCGAGCTCGCTCAACTTGACCGCCTGGCATCCGACCTGGGCATCACGCAAAAGGATCTTGCCACGGGCACGGTGGAGCTGCCGTCGTTCCGCGCGTTCTACCTCGATGAGGAAGCCGACCTCGACCGCGACCGCAGCTTCACACAGTACCTGAGCGATTTTCGCGCGATTGACGAGCGGGTATACCGGGTACCGGAAGGGCTGAACGCAACGCTGCGCCCCTACCAGGAGGAAGGCCTGCGATGGCTGTCCGCCCGCCTGGATGCAGGGTTCGGCGGGGTGCTTGCCGACGAGATGGGCTTGGGCAAATCGGTCCAGCTCATCAGCTTGCTGGTGGCCCGCGCCGATCAGGCCCGCGAAGTCGGGCCGAGCTTGATCGTGTGCCCCTCTTCGCTCGTATACAACTGGATGGCCGAGTTCGAGCGCTTCGCACCCGGCCTGAACGTGGCCGCCGTGGTGGGCAGCGCCGCTGAGCGCAAAGTGATTCGTGGCCGCGCCTTCGCGCCATATGACGCGAACCTGGTTTCCAGGCGGCAAGGCGATGCGGCCGCATCGTCCGACAACGTAGAAGCGGCTTCGCGCAACGTTGACGCCCGTGCAGGGGAAGCAACCTTGCAAAACCGCGGTGAAACAGCGGCGACAGAGCCCATCGACGCAACCGGTAACCGACCTACACCGGTCGATGTGCTCATCACTTCCTACGACCTGGCGCGCATCGATTCAGCCGATTACGCCGGTCGGGAGCTGTTCATCTGCGCCCTCGACGAAGCCCAATACATCAAGAACCCCGCAACGCTCACCACACGCGCAGTTAAGCGCCTGTCGGCGCGCCACAGGTTCGCGCTGACCGGCACGCCCATGGAGAACCGCCTGTCGGAGCTGTGGAGCATCTTCGACTTCCTGATGCCCGGCCTTCTGGGACCGTACGCGCGCTTCCGCGAACGATTCGAACTGCCCATCGTGGGCGGCGAGAAAGAGGTGGCAGCTCGCCTGAGCGCCGTCGTAGGGCCGTTTTTGCTCAGGCGCCGCAAGGCCGACGTGCTCACCGACCTGCCCGACAAGCTGGAAAGCGTGGTATACGCCCCTATGGAGGGCCAGCAGCTCAAGCTTTACCGCGCCCATGAGCAGCGTCTGCGCGAAGAGCTGACCTGCCAGCGCCGCGAACGCAAACAGCGTCAGGCGAAACGGGATGCGGGTGAGCACGTTTCCAGCGTGGAGGTACTTGCCGAGCTCATGCAGCTGCGCCAGCTGTGCTGCGACCCGCGCCTGCTGTTCGAGGACTATCGCGGCCACGGAGCAAAGCTCGATACCATCATGGAGCTGGTGGCAAGCGCCATGGAAGGCGGCGAGAAGGCGCTCATCTTCAGCCAGTTCACCAGCTTTTTGGACCTGATCGCGCAACGCCTCGAAGAGGCAGGCATCGCCTTCTACACCATCACGGGGCAAACGCCGAAGAAGGACCGTGTGGAGCTGGTGAACGAGTTCAACAGCAACGACGTGCCGGTATTCCTGGTTTCGCTCAAAGCCGGCGGCACGGGTTTGAACCTTACGGGCGCAAGCGTGGTCATCCACGCCGACCCCTGGTGGAACGCCGCGGCGCAGCAGCAGGCCACCGACCGCGCTCACCGCATCGGCCAGACACGCGTGGTAAGCGTGCAGAAGGTCATCGCCAAGGGCACCATCGAGGAGCGAATCCTGCACCTGCAGGAGGAGAAGAGCAAGCTGGCCGACCAGGTGATCGGTTCGAGCGGCATCTCGCTTGCCAGCTTGAGCGCCGACGAGCTGATGGACCTGCTGGAAGGGTGATCCTGCTCCCTGAGCGCAACGAAAGAGCCGGGCCTCGAGCCGAGCCCGCTGCCGAACCTTCGCTTTCGGTTCGGCAGCGGGCTCGCAACTCGAAGCCCGGCCCTTTCGTTGATGCACGTCAGCGCTCGCGCCGCAGCGATTAGAATTTGCGGAAGCGTTCGTAGCGCTGGGAGAGCAGCTCCTGTTCGCTCATGCCGCACAGCTCATCGAGCGCCGCCTGCACGTAATCGCGCACGTTGCACTCGGCGATCAGGGGGTTCTCATGCGCGGGCGCGGGACCCTCGGGGACCACGGCGTCGATGATGCCGAGCTCCAAGGACTCGTGGGCGCTCATCTTCATGACGGCGGCAGCCTCGGGGGCACGCGTCCTGTCCTTCCACAGGATGGAGGCGAAACCCTCAGGCGAGAGCACCGAATAAACCGCGTGCTCCTGCATGGCAACCCGGTTGGCGACGGCGAGCGCCAATGCGCCGCCCGAACCGCCTTCGCCCAAAAGCACGGTGACCACGGGAACCTTCAAGCCCGCCATAGCCACCAGGTTGTCGGCGATGGCGTTGCCCTGCCCGTGCTCCTCGGCCTCGGTACCGCAATATGCGCCCTGGGTGTCCACCAGGCACACGATAGGACGGCGGAACTTCTCGGCCTGGCGCATGAGGCGCAACGCCTTGCGATAGCCCTCTGGCTGCGGGCATCCGAAGTTGCGGCGAATGCGCTCCTTGAGGTTCTCGCCCTTCTCCTGGCCGATGACGGTGACGGCACGCCCCCCGATCCAGCCGATGCCGCCGACGATGGCGCCATCATCGGCGAACCCGCGATCGCCATGCAGCTCGACGAACCCGTCGACGAAGCTGCGGATATAGGAGATCGCCGTGGGCCTGTGCACGTTGCGAGCGAGCTGCACGCTCTGCCACGCACGATTTTCCTGCTCATCGGGCGATGTGGCTACGACGACCGATGTCGCTCCCACTTCCAAGGACGTGCCTGCCTCGGCGTCGAACGTGCCGGCGGCGATGGCGCGCTCAACGCGTCGGGATGCGCCCGCACGCAGGCTTTCGGGGATCAACGACGAGGGAATGGCCTCGCGCAGCTTCTCCCACACGGCGCGCTCCTCGACGCTCATAGGCTCGGGGCGCAGGTCGGAATAGGTGACGGTGTTGTACGCTGCCGTGCCGTTTTCCAGGTTGTCGCAGACCGCACGGTAGCTGACGAGCACGTCATGATCGCCGGCGTTGTGCGCACACCCGGTCGCCTGACAGGCGGTCGACAAATGCATGGCCAGGATATGGGCCAGCGTGGCACGAAGGTCCTGACGCTCGACGATGGCGTCGATCAAGCCATGCTCAAGCGCGAACTCGGCGGTTTGGAACCCTTCGGGCAGCTCCTGGCGGATGGTATCGCGGATAACGCGCTGCCCGGCGAAGCCGATGAGCGCTTTGGGTTCGGCCAAGATGATATCGCCGTCCATGGCGAACGACGCGGTGACGCCGCCGGTGGTGGGATCGGTGATGACCGAGATGTACGGCAGATGCGCCGCAGAGTGGCGCTCAATGGCGCACGAGGTCTTCGCCATCTGCATGAGCGAGACCAAACCCTCCTGCATGCGCGCGCCGCCCGAAGCGGTGAAGATGATCACCGGCAGATGCTCGGCGGTGGCACGCTCGAACAGGCGCGTGACCTTCTCCCCCACCACACTGCCCATGGACCCCATGAAGAACGTGGACTCCATGATGCCGATGGCGCACTTCAAGCCCGCGATGGAACCCTGACCGGTGCGAACGCCCTCCTCAAGGCCGGTTTTCCCGCGCTGGGCCTCAAGCTTGTCAAGGTAGCCCGGGAAGCCGAGCGGATCGGTTTGCTCGATGGCACGGTCCCACTCCTGGAACGTGCCGGCATCGAGCAGGTCGTCAATGCGCTCGTCGGAGGTCATGCGCAAGTACCCGCCGCACGAGGGGCACACGTAATGCCCAGCCGCCAAGCTGGCGCCGTCGAAGGTGAGCTTGCAATGCTTGCAGGTGCGCCACTGGCCGCACACCTCGTCGGTCTTATCGGTGGTGCACAGCACCCAGCCGAGCTGCGGCGAATCGCCCAACTGCGTGAACACGCGGCGACCGGCAGCTGCCGCGCGTGCCAGGAACGTATCAACGCCTGAAAGCGCCTGGGCGTCTTCGATCAGCAAAATGACCTGGGCATCCGCTTCCTCAGCAGCCTTCAGCACGGCATAGCCGTTGGAGTACAGCGCGTCGAGATGCTTCTCGCCAAGGCTGACCTTCGCATCGGCCGCGCGCAAAGCCGCATCCGCGCGTTTGTCGTCGGTGCACGCGACGCAGGCCACCATGCCGGCATCCTGCACCGCCATGATGGTGCGCTTCGCGGCTTTGCCGCGCGCAACCACAAGGGCAACCGGCGCAGGAGCAAACGCCGCAGACCCGCCCGCCTGCGCAGTAAGGGGCGCCTGGGCATGCTGCGAGCCGACCCCGGTATAGGCCGACATGTCCGCGGCATCGACCGCGTTGGGAGCGGTCCCGTCGGCGGTCATGCGCTCACGCTCCTCTTCCGCGATACGCGAGAGACGATACGCCACATCGGCATCGTCGACGACGCTTTCGCGTGCATCGCCGGAAGCGGTCACGAACGAGCCCGAACCGTCGAACGAGATATAGTCCTGCTTGAATAGCTTCATGTCAAACCCTTCGAGAAACCCTACGCGCTCTTGGCCATGACGTATTTCTGCGTCGCGGTGGCCGCCACCTGATCGCCGACGAGCGCCTGCACATCGGCGACGACCATGCGCGAGGAGTTCTTCACAATGTCCGCCTTCAGCGTGAGCACGTCGCCGGGCTGTACCTGGTGGCGGAACTTCGCCTTGTCGATGCCGGCGAAAAAGCCAAGCACGCCGGGCTCATCGCGACCGACGAGCGCGCAAAACGACGCGGTTTGCGCGAGCGCTTCCATGATGATGACGCCCGGCAGCACCGGATGACCAGGGAAATGACCCGCGAACAGGGGAAGCTCGGAGTCAACGTCGAGCTCGGCGGTGATGCTTGCCCCGGGCTCGCATTCGAGCACGCGGCTGACCCACACGAACGGGTCGCGATGCGGCAGGACGCGCTCGATGAGGTCGCGGCCGCAGGGATATTGGATGGTTTCCATGGGTAGATCCTTCGAATGGGGCGCCGAGGCGCCCGCTGGATGTATGGGGTTATGCACGCCCGACCCTAGAAGGGCGAGATGGCGAGCACGGCGTTGTGGCCGCCGAAGCCGAGCGAGTTGGATAGCGCGACCTTCTGCGGATAGCCTATCTTCACCTCGGTGAGCACGTTGACGGGGCAATCGGGGTCGGGCTGCGCGAAGCCCGTGGTGGGCGGCACGCACTCGTTGGCGACGGAAAGCGCCGTGACGATGGCCTCGACCGCGCCGGAGGCGCCGAGCGTATGACCCGTGGTCCCCTTCACGGACACCACCGGCACCTTACGACCCTCCTCCTCGCCGCACAGCGCAAGCAGCGCATGCGACTCGGTGGAGTCGTTGGCCGGCGTAGCCGTGCCGTGGGCGTTGACGTGGCCAAGGTCCGCAGGCGTGAAGCCGCCTTCGGAAAGCGCCTGGAGCATAGCGCGCTGGATGCCTTCGCCCGAAGGCTCGGGGGCGGTCATATGGTAGGCATCGCCCGTGGAGCCGAAGCCCGTGATCTCGGCCAGGGGCTTCGCACCGCGCGCCAGGGCGTGCTCGAGGGATTCGAGCACCACGGCGCCGGCGCCTTCGCCCGCCACGAAACCGCAGCGACGCTCATCGAAGGGCAGCGATGCCTGAGCGGGGTCGTCGACCTTGGCAAGCGCACCCAGGTTGGCGAATCCGGCGATGCAGATGGGGTTGACCGACTCCTCCGAGCCGCCCGCAAGCGCCATATCGGCGTACCCGTGGCGGATGGAGCGCACGGCGGCGCCGATGTTGTGGGCGCCGGTGGCGCAAGCAGTGGTCACATCGATGCACTCGCCGCGCATGCCGTATCGAATAGCCAGATGACCTGCCGCGATGTTGCCGATCATGGTGGGCACGAACAGCGGGCTCACGCGCTTGGGGCCCTTATCGTACAGCGTGTAGAAGCCGTTTTGCAGCTCGTCGATGCCGCCGATGCCCGCACCGAAGATGACGGCTGCGCGCGTAGGGTCTTCCTGTTCCATGTCGATGCCGGACTGGGCCATGGCCTCGTCGGCGGCCACGATGGCGTACTGGACGAAGCGCTCGAAGCGGCGCGCCTCCTTTTTCGACAGCCCATGCTCGGTCGGGTCGAAGTCACGCACCTCGCCCGCCACATGCACATCGAACGCTTCATGATCGAAGTGCGAAATAGTATCAATGCAGCAGCGTTTGCCCATCACCGCATCCCACAGCGCGTCCACGCCGACGCCGGCGGGCGTAACGGCGCCCATACCGGTGATGACCACGCGGTGGGTGCCGTCGGGGCGGCGCGTTGCGGACATCTCGATTACCTGACTCATAGTGCCAAACCTCCATCGATGCAGATGACCTGCCCGGTAATGTATCCGGATTCCTCGCTTGCCAAAAAGCCCACCAAATGGGCAACATCGTCCACCGTGCCGAAGCGCTTCATGGGGATCTGCTCGCCGATGGCCTCGCGCTGCTTCTCGGACAGCGCGTCGGTCATGTCGGTGGAGATGAAGCCGGGGGCGACGGCGTTGGCCGTGACGCCGCGGGCTGCAAGCTCGCGGGCGATAGTCTTCGTCAGACCGATGACGCCCGCCTTCGATGCCGCGTAGTTCGCCTGGCCGGCGTTGCCGCCGACGCCGGAGATGCTGGACATGTTCACGATGCGCCCGTAGCGCTGCTTCATCATGATCTTGCCGGCGGCGCGGCAGATATGGAACGTGCCCTTCAGGTTCACGTCGATGACGCGATCGAAGTCATCGTCTTTCATGCGCACCATAAGGCCGTCGCGCGTGATGCCGGCGTTGTTGACCACGGCATCCAAGCGGCCGAAGGCCTCGTGCGCCTGCTCGACCAGGGCGTTCGCCTCGGCTTCATCAGCCACGCTTGCCGCGATGGCCTCTACCTGCACGCCATGTTCGCCGGCGATGCGGCCAGCCTGCTCGCGCAACGTGGGAAGGCCCGCCTCGCTCGAACAGTTCAGGGCAACGTTGAAGCCGGCAGCTGCCAGCTGCTCGGCAACCGCAAGGCCGATACCGCGCGAGCTGCCGGTGACAAGCGCCGCGCGACGGGTAGTATCCGGAGATTCACTCATATGCTATTCCTTATCCTCGGCGTATTCGGAAACGAAGGCATCGAAGGACGCCGCATCCTGGATACAGGGGCGGGCGGCCTTGCGGTCGATGCGTTTGACCAGGTTCGACAGCACCCCGCCGAAGCCGACCTCGGCGAACACGGAGACGCCCTGAGCGGCCAGGGCCTGCACGCTTTGCTCGAAGCGCACCGGATGGGTCAGATGGTCGACCAGGTGGCGTCGCGCCACCTCGGCGGAAAGCGGCTGCGCATCGGTGTTGCAGATGAGCGGGACGGAAGGCCGCTTGAAATCCACTTCCGCCAGATACGCGTCAAGCTCATCGGCGGCCGACTGCATAAGCGGGCTGTGGAAAGCGCCGGAGGTGGCCAGGCGCGCATACCGCTTGCCTGCCGCCTCCCAGGCGGCTTCGGCGCGCTCGACGGCGGCCAGCTCTCCCGAAATGACGATCTGGCCCGGGCAATTGAAGTTCGCGGGCACGAGCACCTGGCCTTGCGCGCACCCCTCGCACAGCTGCGCGACCGATTCCTCATCAGCTTTAAGCAGCGCGCTCATCACGCCCGGTCGCTCGGCAGCAGCCTGCGCCATAAGGCGGGCGCGCTCGGCCACGAACGAAAACGTTTCCTCGTAGGTGAGCATGCCCGAAACCGCCAGGGCGCTAACCTGTCCCAACGAGAATCCGAGCACGGCCTGCGGCTGCGCACCGCGCGCCTGCAGAGCAGAGGCGATACCCACGGACAACGCGCAGGTGGCCGGCTGCGCATACCGCGTGTCGTTGAGCTTCTCAGCGGGAGCGCTGGTCATAAGCTCGGCCACGTCATAGCCGAGCACATCGGAAGCGCAATCGAGCACCGCCTTGACCTCGGAAACGCAAAACAGGCTCTCGCCCATGCCGGGCTTTTGGGCGCCTTGGCCCGAGAACATGAATACCGGGTTCATACCGACCCCCCTACCCGCGCGCCGCGTTGGCATCGGCGGCCTGCTGGAGGTTGCGCGCACCGACGGCCTGCGCTTGCGCCATCAGCTCATCGATGACCTCCTGCGCGGTCTTGCGCTCATGCACAAGGGCGGCAACCTGGCCCGCCATCATGGAGCCGTTGTCCACATCGCCCTCCACGGCGCGGCGAAGGCTGCCCACGTACATGGCCTCGAGCTCGTCGCCGTTCTTGGTCAGATCGGCCTCCAACTTGCGCACGTTGCGGGAGAACTTGTTCTTCAAGCAGCGAACAGGATGGCCGCTGCCGCGGCCCGTGACGATGGTGTCGGAGTCCTTAGCGGCCAAAACACGCTCTTTATATGCATCGGAAACGGTGCATTCCTCAACGGTAAGAAAGCGCGTGCCCATCTGCACGCCCTCGGCGCCCAGCGCGAACGCGGCCGCCACACCACGCCCATCGGCGATGCCGCCTGCGGCGATGACGGGGATGGAAACGGTGTCGCACACCGCAGGGACCAGGGCCATGGTGGTAAGCTCGCCCACGTGCCCGCCGCTTTCGGTGCCCTCGGCAACGACGGCGTCGGCGCCCAAGCGCTCCATACGCTTGGCGAGCGCGGTGGTGGCGACGACGGGGATGACCTTGATGCCGGCCTCTTTCCACATATCCATATAGTTGGCAGGGCTGCCGGCGCCGGTGGTGATCACATCGATCTTCAGATCGACGAGGAGCCGGGCAAGCTCGGCGGCGTTGGGGTCCATGAGCATGACGTTGGCTCCGATGGGGTTGTCGGTGATCTTGCGAGCAGCCGCCACCTGCTGTTCCACCCATTCAAGCGGGGCGCCTCCGCAGGCGATGATGCCCAGGCCGCCGGCCGCGCTAACGGCGCCGGCCAAGCTGGCATCGGCGATGCGCGCCATGGCGCCCTGGATAATGGGCGCTTCAATGCCCAAAAGCTCGGTGATGCGGGTATTCATATACATAGATCCTATTCACGAAATATTACTTCGAACACGCCCGATAGGGCGGGAACCGCGTACCTGAAAATGGTAGTGCAAACGGTAGGGTTTTCAAGGCAAACGGAATCCTGTTCACGTTTTCTTCGGTCGGAAAAATAAAGCCCCACGCCTGTGACGTGGGGCTTCGCAATCAACATAGTTCACTTGCGCAGCATTTCAACCCGTGACTTGAACTTGTTCATGCAAGGCGGAAGTCAAGGCGGCCGGCCCGGGCGTCCGCAGCCTCAAGAACCACATCCACCCGCTGGCCCAGCCGGAACACGCGTCCGCTGTCCTGGCCGACCAGCATGCAGCCAGCCGAATCGAGGGCGAAGTATTCGCCGCCCAAATGCCTGGCCGCCACCAGCCCTTCCGCGGTGTTGTCAAGCTTCACGTACATGCCGTAAGCAGCGACTCCGGACACCACCGCCGTGAAACCCTGACCGATGAAACGGGCCATGTACTCGGCAAGCTTGAGCTCCTGCGACTTGCGTGCCGCCTTCTCAGCGACGCGCTCCATATCCGAGGAGTGCTCGGCGATCCAAGGCAGCGCCGCGACCTCCTGCTCGAAACGCTGAGGACGACGTATGAGCTGCGCGCGCAGCATGCGATGCACCACAAGGTCGGGGTATCGGCGAATAGGGCTGGTGAAATGTGCATACGCCGCGCTTGCCAGACCGTAATGCCCTTCGCACTCGGGCTTGTAGCAGGCGCGCTTCATGGCGCGCAGCACGAGCGCCTGCACAAGATCGGCCTCAAGCCGCCCTTGGCTTTCCGAGAGCACCTGCTGCACGGCATGCGCATCGCCGGCAACGAAACGCTCAGGGCTGATACGATCGAACCAGCTGAACTCGGAGAGCACGGGGAGCAGCGCGGCAAGGCTGTCCGGCGAGGGCTTCTCATGCACGCGGTACAAGGCGGGGAAATCGCGCTCGTGCAGATGCGCCGCCACCACCTCGTTGGCTAAGATCATAGCCTCCTCGACCAGGCTGGTGGCCTGGTTCTTCACGCGAAGGTCCACCCCGCAGGGCTTGCCCGATCCGTCGAGGATCACGCGGGCCTCGGGGAACTCGAAGTCAAGGCCGCCGGCAGCTTGTCGGCAGGCGATGCGCGCTTGGGCGAAGCCGCTCAGGCTTTCGACGCGCTGCATGATGGCATCGTCGATACCCTGACCCATCGCGCAGCCTTTCAAGCCGTCGAGCGTGCCGGAGGCGCCGAGCGGTGCGCCCTGCAGCGCATCGAGCACCTGATTGTACGTCAGACGGGCGCATGAGCGCATGAGCGCCGGGTACAGATCGTAGCCGACGGGCCTCCAGTCCTCGTCAAGATACACATCACATGTCATGCACCTGCGGGTTTCGCCTGGATTGAGCGAGCACAGCCCGTTGGAAAGCTGCTCGGGCAGCATGGGGATGACGCGATCGACCAGGTACACGCTGGTGGCGCGCCGGCGCGCATCAAGGTCGAGCGAGCTGTTCCACTCCACATAATGCGACACATCGGCGATATGGACGCCCAGACGCCACACGGCGCCGTGCTTGCGGAAGTCCTCCGCCGGCTCCAAGGAAAGCGCATCATCGAAATCCCGGGCATCGGCTGGGTCGATGGTGAACACCATGCGATCGCGGATATCGCGATACCCCGCCGCAAGAGCGCCCACTTCATCGAGAACCGCCGCATCGGCTTGCGCCAAGGCTCCTTCCGAGAACACGGTTTCAAGCTTGGCGCGAACGATGATGGATTCAACGGAAACGGTGGCGTCGTCGGCCATGCCGAGCACTTCCTCGATAACGCCGCACGCGGCCTCGTGCCGCGATGGGTATGCCGTCATGCGAACACGCACAAGGGCACCGTCCGGGATATCGGGGGAATCGGCGCGCATGGTGAAAATATCGTAAGGGATGTTATGGTCCTCGGGCACCACCACGCCGAAAGGCTCGGCGACCTCATAGCGCCCCACAACGGTATCGTGCGCTCGGTCGATGACGCGCAGCACGCGCGCCGCCGGCCGATCGACGTGACCGCCGTCGGACGCGCCGCGGGCAGGAAGCGGCGCCACTTCCACCAAGTCGCCGTCGAAAGCACCGGCCATCTTCGATTCCGGGATGAAGTACTCCCCTTCTGCCGTCCGCACGAAGCCGAACGACCCCGCATGGACCACTAAAACGCCGTGAGGATTAGGACGCGGACGGCGACGCGTGTGCCTGCGTGTGCGACCCATCTACTCACGCACCATGGATTGCGCGGTCTCCATGGCCAACGACTTTTGGTTGTCCTCATCGTCGGAGCGGCCGATGGAGATGTCTGGGTTGATGCCCAACCCATCGATGTCATGATCGAGCGGGCTTTTGTAATACGCGGCCGTATAGCGCAGCGCACCGCCGAACGTGAGCTCATGGGTGACCTGCACCGAGCCCTTGCCAAGTGTGTTGGTACCCACGATGGTGGCTCGTTCGTTATCCTTCAACGACGCGGCGATGACCTCGGCCGAAGACGAGGTGTTGCCGTTGACGAGCACCCCCAGCGGCTTGTCGGTAAGCACGTCGCCCGTTGCGTTTTTCGTGGTCTCGTCCGAGCTCTTCGTGGTGATGCGCACGATGGTGCCGCTTTTGATGAAATAGCTGGAGATATCCACGGCCTGCGTGAGGTATCCGCCGGGATTGTCGCGCAGGTCCAGGACATAGGATTGCGCCCCCCTTGCATCCAGATCGACGATGGCCTGCCGCACGAGCTGGGCGGAATTCTGCGTGATCTGCTTCAGCTGGATATAGCCGACGTTGTTCGTGAGCTCGGTGGCGACGTTTTTGACCGTTTGGTCCGTGACGGTGAGCGTGGTGGTGAACTCGGTGCCTTTGATGTCGTCAAGCGAAGAGCCGCGTCTCCAGGTGATGACCACCTGAGAGCCCTGATCGCGCTTGATGGCCTGCGTGACCTCGGATGCGGACCAAGCGTGGCTGCGGTCGCCATCAATGGAAACCACCACGTCATTGGTTCGCACGTCGGCCATCTGCGCCGGCGATCCCTCGAACACGTCGACCGCGTAGGCGCTGCCGTTGTATTCGTTGAACAGCACGCCGATGCCGCCGTCGTTGTCGGAGGCGTCGGAGGTAGACGAGGAAGCAGCGAAGCGGCTTGCATCGTAATAGCGCAGATACGGGTCCTGAGTGGACACGGCGAACGCATCGAGCATCTTAGTGGTGGCGGTGTCTAGATCATACGAATCAAGGCTGTCCTTGTTCACGATGGTCTCCACCTCGCCCACACGAGCCGAAAGCGAGTTATAGGTTTGCTGCGTTTGCGCAGCCTTCGCCTTCGCATCCTGGGTGCCCGTGAGCTGCGAAAGGCCCAGCGCATCGAGCAGCTCCATGTCTCCGCGAACGGCGAAGCCGCCGACAAATGCGGCGGCTACGACGATGATCAAGCTAAATAGCTTCGCGAGCTTTATGTTGCGGGCCCGCGCCTTGCGCGCGGACGCCGCCATGTTGGCAAGTTTATCGGTATGCCTTGGCATGCATGCTCCTCAAGCGCTACACCTTCAGATAACGACGCATAGCGAATGCCGAGCCGATCAAGCCGATGACCAGGCCGAACACTGCAAGCATCACATAGAACATAGCGAACGTACCAGCGGAAAGGTCGATGGGCAGCCACGTCAGCGCATCCTGCAGCTTAGGCAGGGCCACATTGCGCAGGACCTCGAGGGTGCCGATGGCAAGCGCAGCGCCGACGATAGCGTGCAGCGCGCCCTCCATGAGGAACGGCCCTCGAATGAACCCGTTGGAAGCGCCCACCAAGCGCATGATGGCGATCTCCTTGCGGCGAGCCAAAATGGCCAAGCGGATGGTGTTGTTGATGAACACCAGCGCGATGAAGATGAGCAGGCCCACAAGCGCCACGCCGATAACGCGCACATAGCTGGTCAGCTGGAACAGGCGGTCGACCGTCTTTTCGCCGTAACGCAGCGAATCGGAGGGGTCGGAGGGGTTGTCGCAGATCTTCTGGAACGTCTTGTTCGCCTCGATCTGGGAGGCAACGTCCTCGACCATCTTCGGGTCGGACAACTCTACGTCGATGGAAGCCGGCAGCGGGTTCTGCCCGTCAAGCGACTCGGCGATATCAGAGCTGGAAGACGACTTGAAGTTCTCCAGCGCCTGCTCCTTATCGGTGTAGCTGACATTGGCGACCGAGGACATGGATTTGATGTCGGATTGCAGCGACTGCACATCCGAGCTGGATGCGCTATCGGCGATCCAGACCGTGATGTTGACTTCCTGCTCCACGGACTTCACCACATTGTTGACCACTGAACCGCCCACCAAGAAGATGCCGATGATGAGCAACGACAGGAAGATGGTGACGATGGAGCCGAGCGCAGTGGAAAGGTTGCGCGTGAAGCCGGTCAGCGACTCTTTGAGGAAATAGAAGAAACTAGACATCGAAACCGTACACCCCTCGATCTTGGTCGCGCGTCAGGTTGCCGCGGTCGAGCGCGATAACGCGGCGACGCATGTTGTCCACCATCTCGCGGTCATGGGTTGCCACGACCACCGTGGTGCCGGTGCGGTTGATGCGCTCGAGCAGGTCCATGATGCCGCGCGAGGTTTGCGGGTCAAGGTTGCCCGTGGGCTCGTCGCAGATGAGGATGGGAGGACGGTTCACGATGGCGCGCGCGATGGACACGCGCTGCTGCTCGCCGCCGGAAAGCTGGTCAGGGCGCTTGTTAAGCTTGTCCTGCAGACCGACCAAGCGTAGAACCTCAGGGACCTGCGTTTTGATGACATGGCGGGACTTGCCGATTACCTCGAGCGCAAACGCCACGTTCTCGAACACCGTTTTGTTCGGAAGCAGCTTGAAGTCCTGGAAAACGCAGCCAATGTTGCGGCGCAGATACGGCACGCGCCAGTTGCGCATGTTCGCAAGATCCTCATCGGCGATGTAGATATGGCCCTGCGTGGGCTTGACCTCGCGGATGAGCATGCGGATGAAGGTGGTTTTGCCGGAACCGGAATGACCGACCAAGAACACGAACTCGCCGGCGAAGATCTGCAGGGAGACGTCGTTGAGGGCGGGCTTGTTAGGCTGAGCCGGGTACACCTTGGTCACATGGTCGAACGTGATGACGGGCGTACCCGACTGCTGCGGGGTATCTTCGATCTCAAGCGTCGGAAGCGACGCGGACAGCTGCGATGTCACCTGTCGCGGCGGCGCAGCATGGGCGCCTGCACGCCTTTGCGGGCGCACGGGAGCCGCATGGCTCATATCGTTCGTCACAGTTTGCTCCATTCATGTAGTGATGTACTGAGACGAAGACGATTCTATCAGATGCCCTACTTGAGCGTGAGGCTTTTCACAGCTTTGACAATCGCCTTGGAGTCCAAGCCGAAGTACGCCATAAGCTCCTCGAACTCGCCGGATTTGCCGAAACGGTCGTCCATGCCCACGAAGCGCATGGGCACCGGGCACTCCTCGGCAAGCGCACGCGACACGGCCGTGCCCAGGCCGCCGTGGATGCTGTGCTCCTCTGCAACGACCACGCGGCCGGTCTTGCGAGCGGACGCCACGATGGTGGCGCGATCGAGGGGCTTGACGGAGAAGGCGTCGATGACCTCGGCGGACACACCCTCGGCGGCAAGCTCGTCGGCGGCGGCCAAGGCTTGCTCAACCTCAACGCCGCAGGCCACGATGGTGACATCGGAGCCCTCGCGCAGCGTGTAGGCGCGGCCGAGCTCGAGCTCTACGCCGTCGGCGTACACGGCCGGAACGCTGGCGCGGCCCATGCGCACATACACCGGGCCCGGCGTTTCGGCGGCCAGGCAAATGGCGGCGACTGCTGCGGCGTAGTCGGCCGGCACGAGCACGCGCATGTGCGGAAGACCTGCCATAAGCGAGATATCCTCGAGCATCTGGTGGCTGCCGCCGTCAGGACCCACGGACACGCCGGCGTGCGTAGGGGCGATCTTGACGTTCAGATCGGAATAGCACACGGTGTTGCGGATCTGATCATAGGCACGACCGGTGCCGAACACGGCGAAGCTGCCGGTGAACGCGATGTTGCCGGTGGTCGCAAGACCTGCCGCCACGTCGACCATGTTCTGCTCGGCGATGCCGCAGTTGAACAGACGGTCGGCGTAGCCGGCCTTCGCGAACTTGGCCGTGGTGGTGGAGCCGGTCAGGTCGGCATCGACGGCGACGACGGGCACGCCTTCGCCGGCGAGCTCCGCCAGCGTTACGCCGTAAGCCGCGCGCGTGGCGCGCTTGACCTGGGACTGTTCTGCGTTTGCAAGCGTAACCATCGCTTATGCCTCCTTACGTGCGGCCTCGAGCTCGGCCACAGCCTGCTCGGTCTGCTCGGCATTGGGCGCCTTGCCGTGCCAACCAGCCTGGTTTTCCATGAACGACACGCCGCGGCCCTTGATGGTGTTGGCCACGAGAACATGCGGGCGGCCGTCGGCGGCGCGCTTGGCGGCGTTGAGAGCCTTGATGAGCGCGTCGATGTCGTGGCCGTCAACCTGGCTTGCCTCCCAGCCGAACGCGGAGAACTTGGCGCACATGTCGCCGGGGTCGCACACATCGGCGGTGTCGCCGTCGATCTGCAGATGGTTGCGGTCGACGATGGCCACAAGGTTGTCCAGGTTCTCATGGGCGGCCCACATGGCGGCCTCCCAAACCTGGCCCTCCTCGCACTCGCCGTCGCCGAGCAGGCAGAACACACGCTGGGGCTTGCCCGCCAGCTTCAGGCCGGCGGCCATTCCGGCGGCGATGGACAGGCCCTGGCCGAGAGAACCGGTGGAAACCTCGACGCCCGGGCACAGGTTGCAGTCGGGATGGCCCTGCAGGCGCGTGCCCAGCTTACGCAGCGTCTTGAGCTCCTCGCGCGGGAAATAGCCGGCGTGCGCGAACGCCGCATAGAGCGCGGGCGCCGCATGACCCTTCGCCAGAACGAACCGGTCGCGGTCCTCCCACTTCGGCTGCTCCGGATCATAATCCATCACGCCGCCGAAATACAGCGCGGTGAGGATGTCGGTGCACGAAAGCGAGCCGCCGGGATGTCCGCTTCCCGCCTCGGCGATCATGCGCACGATGTCGATGCGCATATCGCATGCCCGCTGCTCAAGCTCGGTCATTGCTTGTCCTTTCGTCGTTTTGACGCTTTCACTATCAACAGGGAACGCAGCTTCCCGCATCCCGCTATCGCTATACCATGGCTCCCCTATCGGCGGCGTTGCGCCGGTAAGAGGACGGTGCTCCAAGCCGCTTCATGCGTCCGCAAGCACGTTAAGAGTTACTCCTGCGACACGCGCCACTTGTGGTAGCCCACCACGAACTGGTCGATGTCGCCGTCGAGCACCGCGTCCACGTTGCCCGTCTCCACGCCGCTTCGCACATCCTTGACCAGCTGATACGGGAACAGCACATAGTTGCGGATCTGGCTGCCGAAGCTGTTCTCCATGCGCTCGCCTCGCAGCTCGTCGATCTGGTCGCGACGCTTCTGCTGCTCGATCTCATAGAGCTTGGATTTCAGCACGCGGATGGCGGCATCCTTGTTCTGCAGCTGCGACTTCTCGTTTTGGCACGTGACCACGATGCCCGTGGGCATGTGCGTCAAGCGCACGGCCGAGTCGGTGGTGTTGACGCACTGGCCGCCCGGTCCGCTGGAACGGTACACGTCGACGCGCACGTCGTTCATGTCGAGGTTGACCTCGATATCGTCGGGGAGCACGGGAAGCACCTCGACGGCAGCGAAGGTGGTATGACGGCGCTGCTTGACGTCGGTGGGGCTGATGCGCACCAGGCGGTGCACGCCGTTCTCGCTGCGCAGCATGCCGTAGGCCAAACGACCTTCGATCTGCAGGGTGGCCTTGTTCAGGCCGACGGCCTCCGCACCGGGGACCAGGTCGAGGACCTTGACCTTCCAGCCCTTCGAGTCCGCATAGCGGCTGTACATGTTGTACAGCATCTCGGTCCAGTCCTGAGCTTCCAGGCCGCCTTGACCGGGGCTGACGGTGAGGATGCAGTCGCCGTCGTCGAAACGCCCGGAAAACCAGCTTTCCACCTCAAGGGCGTCGAGCTTGCCGTCAAGCGTTTCAAGGGTCTGCTGCACCTCTTCGGCGAACAGGGGATCCTCCCCTGCCAGCTCGTGCGCGGCACGGGCGTCGTCGAGCAACGAGACGGCGGCGTTGTACGCATCGATGGTGTCGCGCAGGGAGCTTGCCTGCTTCGACACGGTTTGCGCGCGCTGCGCATCGTCCCAGAAGCCCGCCTGCGCGATCTGCGCGTCGAGCGCCGTGAGCTGGGCGGTTTTGTCATCGATGTGCAGGAAGCCATGCGCATCGGCGACGCGCTGGGCAACCTGCTCGATATCTTTCAGTTCTTTATCTGCCATAGTTATTCCATACTACCAGCAAAACGCCCCGCGCTTGCGTGCGGGGCGTTGGAGTGCATAGTTTCTTCGCGCCTTCGAAGACGCCGCGTTCGGGCTACCTATCCTTGCCGTGGCACTTCTTGAACTTCAGGCCGCTCCCGCACGGGCAAGGGTCGTTGCGCCCCACGTTGGCGAACGGATCGTCCTTGTCCTTGACGTAGGTCTGCGGTTTCGCCGGCGCGGGCTTGGGCGCCGAACCCGCCGCCTGCTGGGCGCGACGGGCAGCCTGCTGCTGGGCGACGGCGTGGCCCACGCCCGTCTGCCCGAGCGCCTGTTCGGGGTTGGAGTAGCTCACGCGGCCCTCGAGCGGATTGGGCTCGGCGGGCATCTGTGGAGCGGCGGATGCCGCCACCTGCAGGCGCAGCAGGGTGCGCAGATACTCCTCGTACATGGAGTGCGTCAGGTTGCTGAAGGCACGGTAGGCCTCGTTCTTGTACTCAACCAACGGGTCGCGCTGGCCGAAGGCGCGCAGGCCGATACCGGTTTTCAGGTAGTCCATATCCTGCAGATGCGCCATCCACCTGCGATCGATGATGCGCAGCATAACTTGCGATTCCAGCATGCGCATGATGGGCTCGCCAAGCTCGGCGGTCTTCTGCGCCACCACGCCGTCCAGATATGCCTCAAGCGCCTCGCACACCTGCGCCGGATCGTCATCGTGATCGACCTCGGCCGCATGGAAGTCGTTAAGGCCAGTCATAGACGCCGCCCACAGATCGACCGCCTTGCAATCCCAGTCGTCGCTCGGCAGCTTCTCGGGGCAGTTCTCCTCCACCACGGCCTCGACGGCATCGGCCACGATCTCGGGGATGCGGCCCTCCATGTCCTTGCCGTCCAAGATGGCGTTGCGCTCCTCATAGATGGCCTTGCGCTGCAGGTTCATGACGTCGTCGTATTCAAGGACGTTCTTACGCGCTGCGAAGTGCATGCTTTCAACCTGGCGCTGAGCGGATTCGATGGCCTTGGACACCATGGATGCCTGGATGGGCATATCGTCGGGCATGTTGGTCTTCTCCATCATGGCGCCGATCTTATCCATGCGCGAACCGCCGAACAGACGCATAAGGTCATCTTCGAGCGACAGGTAGAACTGCGTGGTGCCCGGG
>OKVV01000467.1_pt1 | contig 23492 bp, 25 predicted proteins | sample 1606871 | NCBI WGS metagenome assembly OKVV01 (sample SAMN03281011, study PRJEB24777) | human gut metagenome | isolation source: fecal sample PR176 from 1 month old male Indian infant, caesarean delivered... | place: Singapore | collected 2006-01-13
TATCAGAATTTTAAGTGAGGAATGAGTGTATTATTAGCTTTTTAGGATCAAAATTAACCTCTTTTCTGTCAAAAACGCTGCTTCTCCTATTCTTAATTCTGTTAAAAAAAATCATTGATCTGATTTGCCTCCCCCAACGTAAATCATTTCTAAAAAAAGTGAAGATAGCAAAATAGGTAATTTTTATGGAGGGGTTTTCTATTTTTCATTATTAAAAAGTATAGCCTTCGGAAAAATATGAACGATAATCTAAAAAATAATTTTCAATTAATGAGTCTTGCTTGCTTATCAATTTTTCAGCCAATTCAAATATATATTTTTCAATAAAATTGTACTTCCTACCTATTATCAAATACCCTGTGGCAAGTTCTCTACTAGGAACAATTAAGCCTACTGCATTACACATGTTCACTACACGAACAAACCCTTTTTTTCCCTGAATCTGAATTGTCCTAGTTTGTTTATCAAAATGTCCAAAAAGTGTTTCTCCCATTCCGTAAACATCAATCGGTCCTTCTTTTGAAACGACAATATCAAAATCGGAAAGAAGTAGCTTAAGCGAATTAATCAATTCGTTTCTACTCGCTTCATATTTATAGAAGAGATTCGTAGTTTCTACAGTTATACACTCATCAAACTTAGCCCATTCATTTTTATCAATCTCAGAATCTACAGCAATCTTTATCTTTTTCTTTTTTAAATTATCAGCTATGAATAATGATGATGCCTGTTTGACTAATTCCAAATCTCTACTGATAAATCCAATAGAAGGGATAAAAGAGATTCCATCTGTTGATGTCTTTGAATATTTCACATAATCTATCCATTCCGATCCGAGATTAGGATGAATATATCCAATTAAATTTAAAGCAGCTGCAGGAGATAGTACCGAGCCTCCACCATCTGTTCCAACCCCAAGATCATTTATTCCATAGAAAACATTTACTGCTGTACCGCTTGATGAGCCTGTCATGAAACGACCTGTAATTGGATTTTTTAAATCTATATCAATGCCTCTTCCTTTGTGACTTGCCTTATCAATCGTGTGAAGATGAAAACCATTTTGTTCCAAATGACTGACAAATGCATCTGGAATCATAGGGACTTGTTTAACGCCCATATAATAGTCAGCTTCTGAATGAATAGTTGTGATGCAATTAGGATAAACAGTTATCACTGATTGGAATAAATTTGCCATTGCCATACTTGTTTTCAGTGAATACTCTTGAATTCTTTGAATTTCCATACTCATTCCTCCATAAAAAGCCCGATCTAGCTAGTGTATCACCGTAGATCGAGCACATCTGATTAGTTTGAAATTAAATCAGCTAAAAATGATTCTCCATTTTGCGGAGCACCTACATTGAAATAATCAGCAACTGTTGCGCCTACGTCAGCGAGGGTTTTGCGCTCACCAACATATTTCCCTTGAATACCAGGACTGTAAATTAATAATGGAACCCGTTCTCTTGTATGGTTGCTATGACCGATTGTAGGATCGTTTCCGTGATCGGCCATAACAAGTAGGATATCCCCTTTATTCAGATACGGGATTAATTCCCTGATTCGTCGATCACTAAGTTCTAGTCGGTCTGAATACCTGTCGACATCTTCTGCGTGACCGGCTAAATCTGTTTCTTGAATATTCAACGCTATAAAACCATGTTCTATCCCTTGAACTTCTTGAATTAAGTCATCGAAAAGCTTATCTGAATCCACCCCTGGAAATAGTCGTTTACTCTCCGTTTGGATAATATCCGCTACTTTACCCAGAAAAGAAACAGGAATTTCGGCATTATCTAAAATCGTTGGTGTTTGTACATTTTTGTCAATGCCATAACCTAGATGGACCACTTGATAGCCGTGATCATAAACTCCCGATTCAGGAGCATCTACCCCAGCTATCTCATTATTTTTCACCTTTCTTGCCTTTAATAGATTGTCCAAAGTGATCTGTTGTCCTCCGAAAGTGATTACTCGAGACACTTGAACGACCTCTCGAACTGCCTGTCCCAGTTTTTTCAGCTCTTCAAAACTGATTAACGCTAAACAAGCGGATACATTATAAACTTGACCATAATCCGTTTCCAGATTATCTCCTACAGTTGCCGCTTCATTAACCACTAAAATTTGTGTGCCTTTTTCTCCTACACGTCTAACCTTGTACCCTTGCTTAATAAGGTTTTCTTCAATTTCGTCAATTTTTTGATTGAAAGGTTGGATTAAAGGTATTTTAGGGGTAGTTCCCATGATTTCTTGGTGTCCCAAAAAGGAGTCTGCTCCGTGATGGGCTAAATTGCTGGTTCCATAGTTTGCCTCTTTTGAAAATTTATGGTCGCCTATTTCATATCCAAGAGCGTTCATTAACCCCAATTTTTCAAGAGTTGGAATATGAATGGATTCATTCTTTTGTATAATATGTCCTGCTGTGCTACTTCCGATGTCTCTTGGACGAACTTCCTTTACATCTTCCATCGCTCCAACACCAAAACTATCTAAAACAATTACGACAAATCTTCCCATTGTTTCACCTTCTAATCAAATTTCCTAGACTGTCATAAATTCCTTCAATTTTTGTTATTCCTTTTTGAATACCAGATACTACTGCTACATCACTTCTAGTGACAAAAATTTGTGTTCGAAATGCCGCGATGACCGTCGAGCCTATCGGGTGTTCTCTTTGAGTTGAAAGATAGTAATCAATATTCTCATCACTGAATGGATTCACATTATCTCTCACTAAAGAGTGGGCATCTCCAATCAACGCAGAGCTAAAATGGCCTCTTCGATAGTAGCCTCCGCCATAAAAATAGGCCTGGCCATCTAAATTGTGCGAGACTTCACTGACATATACCATTGCTGGTTTTTCGGGCAAATCCATTTTGGCATGCAGAGGGGTTGTGCCTGTTAATGCGTGTCCAGGCTCTCCTTGTGTGCCGCCTATTTCCTTGATTAAAGGAATTGTTTCGTGACAAGTGGCTGATGGAATATTCACCTCTGTAATTTCAATACCAGCTTCCTTAAATATCATTTTTGCTTTTTTAATCGTCTCAACATTGTTTGTCGGTAATAATTTCGCTTTACCATCAAAGAGAAAACATGGAAAAGACGTTACACCAGCAATTTCAACTAAATCCGTTTTATTCGATAAATGAGCGATACTTGGTAACTCATTTAAGTGAAAGCCGCCAAATTGTCCCTCGTAGATTTGGTCGTCCTTTTCAATGACTTTGACTAAAATTTTTTGTTTGATGTTCAGCTCTATGGCAATACTGATAATTTGCTGCAACGCTTCCAACGAATAGATGGTCATGTACTCTGTCCCATAAAGCATGATCCTTTTTAAAAGTCGCTGTGGAATTTGTACTAAATGGCCAACATTTCCAAGTGGCAGCCCTTGTTCCATCATGATTAACGCTTCCTTGAAGTCCACAACAACAGCTTTTTCTATCCCTGCATCATGAATTTTTTGCGCAACATATGGATTCCGTCCAAATTGCTTTGTCATGTAAAATAATTGAATCCCTTGTTTTTTTGCATCGTTAACAAGGCTTAATGTATTTTCTTCAATTGTGTCAAGATCCAAGATATAGGTATCTGGAAGGAGGAGTCCTTTTTGATGAAGTTCAACTGCTGCATCAATCAAGTTGGGATTTCTTCGGGCAGTGACATCTAAAAACATCCTATTCCTCCCTCAGCATATTGATGATGTGAAGATAAAAGTAGTCTAACTCTGTCTCATCAAAGTGCTTGTTTGAAGTCATTTCTTGAAGGTCTTGCCATAATTCTTTTGAGTGAAGAAATTTTTCATCCGCCTCAATTTCTGCGCGGATAAAAGACTCTAAGTCATTTATGGTTTCGCTTTTCTTTCTACGCATATCAGCCATAGCAAGATGCGTTAAAAAAACATCTGCTTGTTGTTCTTCCTCGATGACGTTCTTTTTCAGTAAATACTCTAAAACACTCAAGACATAAACCTGTGTTTCCTGATCAATAATCTCAGAGCTAAGTAATATTGCTAATTTTTCTCGAATCATGCTGTTCCCCCCCTAGTTACGAATGAACGTTTTTTATTTATTGAAGGATAAATTTCATGGCATATAACCTACCCTTTTTTTGGTTTTATGGAAAAGAGAATAATTTAAAAAAATTAGTACTGAGGAATCAGCTTTCCATCACATACGTCTTTTTGAATGGATAGAATTTTTTTCTTGTCTACGCTTTTTTGGAAGAATGCTTTCATTGAAAAATCATCTTTTTGGGTAATGATTACTGATGTGCTCATATCCTTCTCCATCTCACTTTCAGTTAAGGGAACATAATACAGCCCTTGATAATTCTTATCACGTATTTCGTCAAAGTTCCAGATACCAGCATCAATTTGTCCCATTTGGAGAGCCGCAATAATTTGATGTCCTTGCATTTCAACATACTCTACCTGTTCATCTTTGATTATCGCTTTTGTCAGCAATCGTTGATCAATTGAGCTATAGTCAATGGCTATCTTCATATTCTTTTCAATCTTCTTCTGATCCTTATCTCGAAAAAGCAAGACGTGCTCACTTAGATAAGAATGTCGACCAAAATTAAGACTAATTTCTATTGGTTCCCCATCGGAAATGGCTTGCTCGGCGGCAAATTTTGAGACAACCGCAAAGCGATACGTTTTATTTGCGATAGAACGGACTCTTTCCTTTGAACCTCTAATATAGGCCAGGTTCAGCTTAATATTATTTTCCTTGAATACGTCGTAAATGCCAGTAGCCAGTCCTTCGTAAAGTCTTGAATAAGGCAAAGTCATCGTTCCAAGAATCGTATCTGATAAGGCGTATTCTTGCAAAATGCTGTAATCAATTTCTTCGATGAAGGTTCCCATATGTCCGTGACTTTTTACTTTGATCGCTTTTATTTCCTTCAAAAATGTCCAAGCATTTTGTACGGTTCCCCGCGAAACGGCGTACTTATTTTGATATTCCGTCACACTCAGTACCCGATCACCCTTTTTTTTCTGCAGTAGATCGGAAGCTAAATAGTTAACAACAATTCCTTTTTTCTTTAAAAATTCTTCTCCCATAGAAACTCCTCATTCTTTAAATACTCGCCATGGCCTTTTTTAAAATATTGATAATCGTATCGGCTCCTGCTCTATTCGGATTGATCCGAATCATTGTATCTTCCGCAGCAGGATCAGCCTTTCTAAACGTTCCCGACACTCTATAAACCAGCGGTGCAAACTCATATTTCGATTCTGCACCTACTGGATTGGGTAAAGCGCCAAATTTTGTTGCTGCTTCAATTATTTTTTTAGCATATGGTTTGGTAAGCTTCACAACAATCACTTTTGATTGCGCGTTAACGATAAATGCCGCTTCCAATCCTTCAATCTCATGGCGATTGATTCTATCGCTGACTTCTTCACTAACCTTGGCTGAAATCGCTAACGATACTGGCGCATAAATCATCCCTCTTAACACATCTAGTGATTCATGGCCTTGAACCTGACCGCCGCCTGAGTAGTTCTCTTGCTTTAAGCGTTTGATCGCACCTCTAGCTCCAACGATACACCCTATCCCTTCAGGCCCTAGCAGCTTGAAGGTCGAAAAACAAGCGAGGGTTGCGCCAAATTGTGAGCCGATTCCCTCAGTTTTCAAAGCTGAGTAATTGTCATCCGTCACAATCGGTATTTTTTTATTCATTGAGCGAATATGTGAGATCAATTTTTTCAGATCATACGAATCGTCAATTTTTTGACGGGTTACTTGAATTAAAATTCCATCAACTTTGTTTTCTTGAAGTACCTCTGTCACACTATTAAAATCATTGAAATCCGCATAAACTAAATGTATACCCAGCATATCAATCGAGACCTGAGTGGTTGGATAGACCGGCGCATCATGAACCAGGATTGTTTTTCCTGTTCCAACAACCGCATGTAGTGCAAGTCTAATCGCATTCGTTCCTGAACCACGTACTAGCATAGCCGCTTCAGCATTGAAAAAATCAGCTAATACTTTTTCTACTTTGTTGGTCATTCTTGGTTGATTTAATTCTTTTACTACTCCGAGATCTCCTCGAGTCAAAATTTCGTCACCAGAAAAATAATGTGTAATTGAATCAACCAATTTAAATTGCAAATCCGTCGCTTCTTCGATTGTTAAACTTTTCAAAGGAAATGCTTCCATAGTGTCGATCCACTCCTAATTCATAAATGTTTGAGGATTATATTGAAGCATTTTTTTGATAAAGTTTTCAGAAACACCTGTTTCGAGTGCTAATGGGACAAACTTATCTAATAAGTAGGAATAACCAATCCCACCCTGATACTCCAAATTTGATTTCCGTGTAATATCCATTGAGAGAAATACTTTATCGTCGTAGCCTCTTTTTTCGATTTCTTTTAGCATGGTCGCTCGTAATAAATCTGGTTGGTAGTTTTCCTTCCCAATTGTGTCAAATTCAACATACACTCCTTGGTCCAGCATATGCAAGATGTAATCGACATTTCCTGTTAAATCAACGTGTCCAATGACGATTTTTTCTAAATTTGCCTTTTGCGCTTTGAAAAATTCAACCTGTTCATGCCCATAGGTTCCTAAAGTGGTATGAGTAGTGATTGGAACTCCAGTATGTTTTTGAGCAATCACTGAAGCAGTAAAAACTTTACGTTCACGCTCAGTCATGGTGTCTTTACTTGTTCCAATCTCACCAATGATTTGCGCTTTAATTGATGTATCCGCAATTCCCGTTTCGATTTCTTTAATCATGAATTCTGTCAACTGATCGACGGTTGCCTCTGTTACGAATTCTGGAAGAAATTTATCCTGATAAAATCCAGTCGCTTGCACGACATTTATCCCTGATAAATCAGCAACTTTTTGAACATATTCCGGATTTCTTCTCATATCCATATTCGTCACATCAACGATATTACGCACGCCTTTAATATACATTTTTTTGTATTCTGAGACAGTTTCATCGAAACAATTTAAATTGGTGTCATCAGTATTTTTTAACCGTGATAAATTAATTGTTGTGTGTTCATGCATGTACGTTATTCCATCAAGTAACATCTATTTTGACTCCTCCTATTTTGTAACAACGGGAACAAATAGCTCAACTAGGTACAGAATATTTACGATTACACCTAAACTGATTGCTGCAATTGGTCCAACAGCTAATTCTACTACTGGCTTCTTCGCTTTTCTATTTAGCAGCATCAAGCCAATCACCCAAAAATAGCCAATTCCTGGTGCGATTTGCTCCGAAGCCATTGCCCCGCCAACTAATAACGCAACCTCGAGAACCTTATTCATGGCTGTACGGATGTGCTCCCCCATTTCGCGAATTCCTGGGAATTTATCTAGTGCTTTTGCCATTAAGCTTAATAGTTGAACTTCCACAAACATCAATAGCGCGCCCACAAGGAATGCGACAATTGGATTTCCATGTAATAAAATCCCTGCTACAAATACAAATGTTGTCCCAGCAGGACTATACACACCTGTAACGATTGCTGTAGAGAATACTAACGGAATGAAGCCGATTCCTCTAGCAAAAGCTGCTAGTGCTGCTTCACTCATTTTTCCTTCTGAAAGTAAGCTAAGGGAAATGGGGTCTCCTGCAATAATCATCAAGCTTGTTGAAGCAGCGACTAAACCACCAGTGATAGAAAGCCAAGTCCAGTTTTTCTTAATTCGATTCACTCGTTCTAAAAAGACGCTGACGAGGCTTTCATTTGAGTTGCTGCCATCACTTTTTACTTGAATAGCATAAACAATCATAAAGATCATGCCAACAAGTAATGACATCCCTTCAGCGCTTAACGTTAACGTCGCGCCTTTTCCTAAGTCAAATGTACCAAATCTTTTTACAATAAACAACGTTAACAAGGTCGCGCTAAATGAAATGGCCCCTTTTTTGAAGCCATGCTGACTTGCGATAGCCACCGCAGGAAAAATACTGAACCCAATGACGACTGGAGAGCCTACTTGAGAAAGTGAGTCCATAAAGTTTATTGGCATCATTGCGAATAGATCCACCACTGCTTGAAGTCCTAGAACTAAGCCGACACCGTATACTGCACCAACACAAGCAGAAATGATCATACCAGTTTTTCCTTCTGGAGCCCACGAACCGATGATATCTGTCATTAATAACACACTGTGCACCAAAAGAATTGATGCGCCAATTGAAACAGGTATTCCAAATCCAATAACCAAACCAAAGCTTAATGCAAAGCTCGTAGCAGCGATTTCTTTTTTCCCGATTTTGCCTTCTAAAAATTCTGGTACGATTGGTCGCAGGCCGTCATTAAAAACAGCAATTCCTTTATTCGCTAATACCGCACACAAACCACCCAGTAACGCGATTGCAACTAACTCAATAATTTTTGACGAATCCATCTTCTTTCCTCCGTTTTTTTTTATTGTTTTTTAAGTTCATCCATAATGATTGGAATCACTGTTTCTTTATGTTGCGCTGTAAATCCAAATGCTTGTTTTCCAGAACGAACATTCTCACGAATCTCTTCTTCTGGCATCAATTTCCCCGGCATCGAAACGGTTACACAATTGTCATGCCCTAGTAAAGCTAACGCCATGGCTAACGCACCGCCTCCTCCTGTATTGCACGCTCCAACATAATAATCAGCCTGACCATTTTTTACCGCCATTGCTGCTTCCAAATCACTTTTGATATCAATTTCGTATTGATTATCACCAAATTTTTCAACCAGCTCCTTCACTTCTGGCTTGTCAATCTGTCCACCTACTACAATTTTTTTCATGATAGCTCCTCCTAATTGAATATACATTTTTTTGTATATTAGTAAGTAATTAATAATTACAAAATGATTGTAACCGTACTCACCAACAAATGCAACCCCTTTCTTTTAAAACAAAGTGATCAAATTATCTGAAACGATGTCTTTAACGCGCTTCTTAAAATTTTGCGGAATCAACTGTTTGGTGAAAACACAACTGGAGCCGCACATTTGCAGTCAAGCAACTAAGTGATCTCTAAGCGATTTTTCACGATGTTTACTAGGGGATTTCTATTTTTTAGGGCTAGCTTGATTATAAAATTTGCGGAAACATATCCTGAACGACTTTTAGAATGTATAATAAAGGTGATCGTGAGGTGCAGCATGTGTGTTTAGAAAAATATACCAAAATAATTGAAGAAATGTATAACGAACAAGAAAGTGAATCCATGGACGTTAAAGTAGCAAATTCTGGGATTCGAAATATTCGCATGGCTGCCATTATCAACGATTACCTCCAGCGTATTTCAGGTTCAGAAATTATCGTGACTGGCGGATTATCTATCGAATTTTATACTCGAGGCGGCTACAACACTCAAGATATTGACTTCATCACCCCGGCTGAAAAAGAATTGGCGAAGGTTCTGGAAGATTTAGGCTTTAAAAAAGAGGCAAAATATTGGATTCATGAAAAATTGGAAATCGTCCTCGAATTGGTAGCGAATATTCCCTTCGATGGTATCTATAAGGAACCCTTATCTTATACCACTCAAGATGGATTCAAAATAAATTTTAGCAATGTAAATGATATGCTAATTGATCGAATCAGAGGTTTATTGCATTGGGGCTACAAGGATTATGGTAAGTGGGTATTGGAATTGCTTGAGCTTCATTATGAAGCACTGGATTTTGATTATCTAAATGAACAGTTGAGCGATGAGGAACGGGAAATTTTGGATCAGTATATTAAAATCTATGACGCCAAGGGGGCTTCGGAATATTTCAACTATTCTATTAAACAGAAGCTCGATGAAAAGAATATTCTTTACTCAGAATCCGATGAAACAGAGTTTTCCTTTCTTGCATTTCCTTTAAAAAATGGTGCTAAAACAGACATTGGTCCCTATTTTGGACTATTACTTAAACCTAATTTAGGTATTCTATTGTATAATGAAGATGATGATACTTTTGAACGTGTAGAAAGCACCATTCTTATTCACTTGATAGAAAAGTATGGTGAACCCTTCGCGACCATTTTGAAGATAATCGAGGAGGTATCTTATAATGATTAAAATAGACAAAGAAAAAATACTAAATACCTCTGTCCAAGAACGCAGAGAACAAACCGCTGCTTTGATTACTCTTTCAAGAGTCAAAAAGAACGAACACAAATCACGAGACCCTAAAAAAGCGGAACTGCTTAAATCCTTTGAGGATAAACGCGGTGGGTTTAAGATAGGGAATATATAAAATGAAAACGGAGCTCTTCTCATAGCCGACTAGAAGAGCACCGTTATTTTTACTTCATTTCAATAAGTCTCCACTACTTCACACTTGCCCCTTGATCCAATCTCACAAGTGCCTCCATCAAAACACCCACAAACCCTTCCCGATCGACCTCTTCTAACACAAGGGTCTGCTTCGGTTCTGGTGCAATTCTGCGAAAATCGCCATAGGTTAAGCCGCGTGCGGGTGAATCATCGGTAATCACGTGGATATCGGCGAAGCTGCCGGTGAATAGTTCTGGCTTTAACAAATAGACGACCGCACATAGGTCATGAATCGGCGAATTGATAAAGCCAAATTGTCGTCCAGATTGATTATAGAAGGACAATAATTCATAGGCTAACTGACTAACTCTCCCTTTATCTTTTAGTTGATGGATTTCTTTAACAGTGATCTCGGCTTTTTCTGTTACATCTAAGCCGGACATGATGATTGGCAGTCCACTTTGAAAAACGATCTCGGCAGCGTCTGGATCAACGTAGATGTTGAACTCTGCCAGCGCTGTGTGGTTGCCGTGATGAATACCGCCGCCCATTAAAGAAATTTCCTCAATTTTCGGGAGCACTTCGGGATAATTTTTGATCAAGAGCGCGATATTGGTCAATGGACCTAAGGCGACAAGGGTTACCTTATCCAGACTTGCTTGAATTTTTTCGGCGAGAAATTGAACGCCGTTGCTTGATGTAATTGGATAATCTGCACCATCAAAATAGGGACCGTCCATCCCTGAATCTCCATGGGCTTCTGATGCGGTTTGCAGCGGCTTGACTAAAGGACCTGCTTGTCCTGTTGACAATGGAACATCTGCATTTAGAAAGCTTAAAATATTTTTGGCATTTTCAGTCACTTTTTTTAGTGTTTGATTCCCGCCGATAGTGGTGATTCCTAGTATATTAAAGCTTTCTGGATTGGCGAGTGCCGCCATGATCGCCAGGGCATCGTCATGTCCAGGATCGCAATCAATCAGAAGGTTTTTCATGCAGTGATCCTCTTTTCTAGCTCAGCCATCGTCATGACATCTTGGTAATCAAGGGCTTTGGCTAATTGGCAGATGTAGGGCTGTTTTAAGGCACTTCGTTGCAGCAATTCCTCATCCCAGAAAATTTCTCGCGGAGTGCCTTCCTTTTGCAGCTGTTTTTCGGCGAAGACTAATACCCGCTGAAACTCCTTGGTTACAAATTCCATATCATGGGTGATGGTAATAACGGTTTTCTTCTTTTCGGTCGAGAGTCGGATCAATTTTCCGAGTAATTCCGTCGACTCGCGATCCTGTCCGGCCGTTGGCTCATCTAAAATGACCACTTCTGGGTCCATCGCCATAACGGCAGCAATCGTAATGAATTTTCGTTTGGAATAGGGCAAATTGTAGGGATGCTCCTGTAAAATATCCTGCAACCCACAGGCTTCTGCGGCTTCTTGAACTCTTGTTTGAACGATCTCGGCTGCCAATTTTTGTTTCTTAGGACCAAAGGCGATTTCCTTTTCAATACTATCCTGGAAAATCTGGTCGTCGGGATTTTGAAAAACATAGCCGACTCGTTTGGCCATTTGTGCAGTAGTCAAGCCCTTGGTTTCCTTTCCATCAATCAGCACCCGTCCCTGTGTTGGTCGCAACAACCCATTCATTAATTTGACGGTTGTCGTTTTTCCGGCACCATTTTGCCCGATGATCGCCACTGCTTCGCCTAATTGAAACTCGACCGAAACATTCTGTGTCGCCTCAAAGCCGTTGGGGTAACTGAAGCTGACATTTTCTAAGGTTAAAAAGCTCATTGAAAAGCGCCTCCCTTCAATTTTTTGATTGCTTCTTCCATGGTGATTGGGACAGAAGTATTTCGCTTTAAATGCTTCAAATAAAATAGCGATACCTGAGGCAATGCCCCGCCATGCTTAAGAATCTCCGGATCACTCAGCACCTGATGGGCGGAACCTTTTTTCACGAGTTGACCTTTTTCCAATAAAATGATTTCGTCACAATACTCCGCTAAAAGGTCGACCTTATGCTCTACGACAATAATCGTTTTCCCTTGTTTTTTCAGCATCGCGATAATCTCAAAGACCTCTTCGGTGCTCTGCGGATCTAGCTGGGATGTCGGTTCGTCCAAGATAACAACATCTGGATCTAGCGCGACGATTGAAGCCAATGCCACTCGTTGCTTTTGTCCACCGGATAGCTCGAAGGGATTTTTTTCCTTTAGCGCCTCTAGCTTGAACAGGGCGATCAATTCTTGGACCTTTTGCTTCATCGTCGCTGGTGAAATACCGATATTTTCCATCCCGTACGCGATTTCCTCTTCGACGGTGTCCTTGACTCCTGAAATTTGCGTGAAGGGATTTTGCGAAGAATAGCCGATCTCCGCTGCCAAGGTGCCGATATTGTATTCTTGAATCGCTTTTGATTTATAGGTGACACTTCCCGAGAGCTTTCCTAGAAACATTTCTGGAATAAAACCCCGCATAATATTGCAAAGTGTGGTTTTCCCCGCTTGATTATTGCCGATCAATCCATAGACCTTCCCCTGTTCGATAGTCAGATCGACATTCTTGATAATCGCCTCGGAATCTAACGGGTATTGATAGCTCACATTCTTTAGTTCAATGATATTCATAGCGGACCTCCTATAAAATAAGCGACCAAGCCTAGCAAGCAAACAACTACGATCAGATAATCCAACGCCGTTTTCTTCATGGAATAGTACGCGGTCTTTTTAATGGGGGCAGAAAAGCCGCGAGCCTCCAGGGTTAATACGCGTTCATCGGTTTGTTGGATCGAGGTTAATACCAATGGTCCCATCATGGGAATAAACGCCTTCATCCGCACCAGCACAGAACCTTCTGTTTCAATTCCTCTGGCACGCTGCGCATCGGTAATGGTTTGCGAAAGCTTGGTCATCTGTGGCACTAATTGGATCGTAGCAGAAATTACAAAGGTGACCTTCTTCGGGATTCGAGCCTTTTCTAATGCCGCAACGATGTCCTTCACACTCGTTACTTGGAAGAACCAAATAATAATTGAGCTGATAGCGACAATCCGTGAGGACAGGCCGATACTTGTGTCCAGCCCTATTTGTGAATAGCTGATAAACCACCAAATCGGTTGACTATCTTCATTCTTAACAATAAATACCTGAACCAAAAAGATAAATAACACAATGATGAAGATCGATTTGAAGAAAGTGGTTAAAAAACGCCCGATTTTTCCTGAACAAAGGCTCAACAACAGCGCTACGCCAAACAACACATTTTGTACCGGCGGAATCGTTGAAAACATACTAATGATAATGATAGTAAGTACAATCATCAGTTTTGTGGAGGGATACCATTTTTCGATCGGGTTAGCCATGCTTCAAAACCTCCTTACTGATGTAGGTCGCGCCGTAATTCAATTTGACTAGGAAACGCGGTGGAATACGCTTAACGACTAGATAACTGATGGCAAAATTCAAAATTGTATTGATGGTTCCGGTGATGATATTCGTTGAAAACACCGAATCCCATAACTGACGCCCTGCTGCTAAAAAGGCCGCCGTCACAAGGTCAGTCCCCGCTCCGGTGATGCCGCCAAACATAAACACTGTCACAATTGCGGCTGTTCCCGCTGAAACAATCGTCAACACACCACAGGCAACAATCATCCCAATCAAATGATTGAAAAATTTAAATCGAGAAAAATATCCAGCGAATAGTCCAATACTCATGGAAACCAAACCATAAGGAATCGCCACCGGATTCAGCATCCCATTGACCACATTTCCTAAAAAACCGGTCATCACTCCAACCCAGGGTCCTGCTACCATCGCCACTAGATACGTGCCAATCTGATCAATAAAAACTGGAAGCTTTAATATCGTACATAGCTGATACCCGACAACATTTAAAGACACACCGACTGGAATCAGCATCAATGCCTGCAGACCGAAGTCATACCTTAATCCACGTTTCATCTCTCTTCCTACTTTCCTTCTTTTTTGAAAGCAAGCCCTCGCTTTGTAAGGGCTTCCTTCCTGTTGCCATTAGTATAGTTAAAATGAAAAGACCACGAAAGGTCATGTGTCCCTTCGTGGTAGATAATCGAATTTTAATTGCGCGTTAAGTTCTGCTGCAGCCGTTGTCTTTCCTTTGGTCCAACGTAGATTTTACGATCTATGCTGAGGATTTCTTGACTTTCCCGCAGTTTTTTTAAGGCCCGACCGACTGTCCGCACACTCATCCCAAGCTTGTTGCCGATTTTTTCTCGAAACTCCTGTACCTCAACTAAAGGTTCTCCGGTTTTCAAATGGCTATCGTAATACTGTACCAAATAATAGCGCAAACGATCCACACCGTGAAGCTGGTAAAAGAATCCATCACTGCCTGAGCGATGATAAAGATCATCCGCCAGAAGGTTCGTGCTAAGTCGCAGCAGCTCCAAATCCTGCATAATCCATTGATAGACTGTAGCTGACGGCACCCGCACCACCTCTACGTCCGTTAAACAAGTGATCGTAGCGATTATCGCTTCCTTTTGCGCCAAGGTTTCTAGGAGCCCCACACTGCCATTGGTTTTATCCAGTTGAAAATAATCGTATTCACTGCCGTCCTCATAATCTCTGATCCCAACCGCTACCCCGCTGCAAATAAAATAGATGTACGTAGGAAACTCCCCACGCATCACGATCGGCTCATTTGCTCGAAATCGCATGGTGGGGTAATCCTTACCCAATCGATCCTGAATCCTCGCGTAATTGAAACGTTTTTCACTGCCGTAGGTTTGCCACATCTTCTTTAAACCATTTTCTTCCAAGAGATTGCTCCTTTCATTGAGTGTGCTATTTCGTTTTATTAACTGTAACATGGCTGGCTTTTAACCGACTAAATTGAAGAAATTTAATCAACAATTTCTATCCCTCAATTGACAACAGCTCTTGGATATCGGTTAAACAATCATAGAGGACCTTTGCGGTTAGGCCCCAAATGACCCCTGATTCCGTTTGATAGGCATAAATCTTTTGTATAGAATCGCCCCACGTTTCCTGATACCGCTCTGGCAATCCTAGATTGATGACCGGCAACAGGTCTGTTCGCACGTTTGTTTCAGAATCAATGACGTAGGGATGCACCTTAACCAGACAGTCGTAGCGGTCAGGCTGTCTTTCTAATAAGGAGGCTACTGGCAAAGTAAAAATTGAGTCAACCTCTTGTGGATCAGTTTTTAGCTCACTCAAGGAGCAATTCAAAATGCTGAGATAGGGATTTATCAGCACGCCACTCGCTAGAATCAAGGTTTTTAATCTGCCCAAAACAGTGATTTGCTCCTGGTCGCAGCCTAATTCCTCCTGCGTTTCTCGTACGGCAGCCGCTAAGGAAGATGAATCAGTTGTTTCGATTTTCCCACCAGGAAAACAGATTTCTCCTCCTTGCTTAATGTTTGCCGCCCGCTTTTCAAACAAAAAGTGTAATTCTCCCTCAATTTCAATTAACGGTACTAAAACTGCGGTTTTAAAATAGTCCTCATAATCACTTAGGCGCTGTTCAAACGTGAAATTTTTCCGAATAACTTCCAGCTGTTGCTTATCCATTACTTCTCCTCTGTTCTTTGTAGCTAATTTGTTGAAAAAAGAACCGCCGTTTTCCTGCGATTCTTGCTTTTTCATCCAGCCTAATCATACATGGATACACCAACAATCTCAATAAAAGCTGTGTAGGCTGTAGGAAAAACGAAGAAGAAAATTACTCATTTAAGTGACAGCTAAAGCGATAAATGTAATAGCTCATACACAACCCCATCTCCAGAAACACTTTCTGGATAATCGCTGAAGAAATAAAACTCAACGTACTTCCATTTGTCCGGATTGTACACCAATACGCGACCATTTTCAGTGGTTCTTTCCAATGAAAAATCAGGAGCCGCCATTTTGTCCTGACGAGGAATATCCTGCTCAATTTCTAAAACGAACTTCGCGTTCTTAATCGCTTCTCCTAGTTCGACCTGAAGAGGCACTGCGATATTGATCTGCTGCCAGCCAAAGGAAGTCAAAATGTTATCGTAAAAGCCTTCAAAAATAAATCGATTCATGCCGCCCTCCTGCTTCCACAGATACAAAGGCGCATATTCCTTTCTTGTCTCACTGTCTAAAACCAAGTAGGCCTTTAATAACAAATCCTGAAACCCGTCCGTTTTAAAGCCGTTATTCTCCACCCTTTCACGGATGATAGTCATGTCATAGTCATTCGGTAAAGTGATTTTATACTGCATTGCGTTCATTGTTGTCGGCTCCTTTCTTGCTGACAAGCGCCCTTCTTAGCTGTATAATGATTAAATCAGATAAGCACTATTCCAAATAGGAATATCAAACGAGGTGAACCTATGGAATTTACCGATATCAAGATTTTTAAAGAGGTCGCTGATCTAAAGTCCACGATGAAAGCAGCGGAAAGCCTCGGATATGTGCAATCAAATATCAGTAAACGTGTTGCAAAATTAGAGGAAGAATCGGGAAAAAAACTGTTCCACCGTACAAATAAGGGCATGACCTTAACAACAGATGGCGAGGAATTTCTGCCCTATGCCGAAGCCCTGCTAGGCACCATCGCTGACTTAGAGGAAAACTTCATTGCCGCACCAAAAAAAATCAGAGTCGGCGCTACTCAAACCATCACGAAAAATTATCTGCAGGACCACTTTTTTGATGAACAACTCGTTATTTTTACAAATACTTCTTCGATGCTGATCCAGCAGCTTAAAAATCACCGGCTAGATGTGATGATTCTTAATAAAAAACTGGAGGAATAATCATTCATTAGGACAAAAATCAAAGAAGAACCCATCAGCTGGATAAAATCAAAACAAAATAAACAGGCTCTTCAAGCCTCAACCATCGTCATTAATCGAGACCTGGAATGTCATTACAGACAAGCAACTCTTGCATTTTTTGAGCAAACAGGACTTCGTACCCGTTGCATCGAAGTCGATACACTCGATGTGATGATTGATATGTTGGAAAATCACGAAGCCGCTGCGATTCTGCCTGACTCAACATTCAATCAAACGAGAAGCTTCAAAAAATTGAAGATTATTCCCTTGATCCTATCTCTATTTATCACTATCAGTTGAAGGAAAGCAGGGATTCATTTGAATTGGATTTAGATTGATAGTTATTGATTTCACACTAGTTGATCCAAATGGTTCTGATATAACAGCCATTCCGGAAAAGACATACCGATCCACAAAAAGAGCTATGTAGATGATCAACAAATCTACATAGCTCTTTGCTTTTAAAGGGCTAAAATAGCTGATTCTCTTTCAGCGAATCAGTGGGTTTCTTGGCATACATGAAACAGAAAGTCAATAAAATCAAAATAGTCAGTACGCCAGTTTCGCCAACTAAATACGGTTTGTTTGGTCCGTTAATTGATTGATCTAGCAGGACCTGAATGACAAAGTTGTGGGTAAAGTGAAAGAAGGCTGCTGACCACACGCTTTTTGATTTGAGACTTAGATACGACATTGGATAAGACATGGCAATACATTGAATCACATAAATCGGCACCTGATACCAGATCGGAATATCGGATACATAGCCTGCGAGAATCAGCGGCAGATGCCAGACCGCCCAGATAGAACCTGTTAGAAAGGCTCCTTTGCGAAAGCCAAAAACCTGGAACATTTTACGATTCAAGAAGCCGCGCCAGCCTATTTCCTTTCCTAAAGCAGTGATAAAAAAGAGAGAGACATACAAAAGCAGGATTAACGGATTGCTTGTAAGCGTCCGAATAAAATCATTTGAGAATGCTCCTTTTCCACGCATGATTAAATAGATGCTGTATGAAAAAAGACTATAGATAAAAGGAATACCTATCCCTAACAAAACGTATTTCAGCTTAAATTTCTGTAAATTAATAAGGGGCTCATTTCGATAATACATGCGTTTTACGATTATCGCAGCGACTCCTGGACACCACATCAATAAATAGGCCATATTTAACATTTGATACTTGATAATAAGCACATAGAAGATTGAACTTAATGCAAAGCAGAGTACAAGAAACGCTATAACGGATTTTTTGATCTTTTTCATAAAGTCTCCTTTTAGTAGTTTAATCGTTTGATTTTTATTTCACTTCCGCTACGCAATATCTGCGTTCGTATACAGGCGTGATCCTGCAAACAGCAGAAGTGCATCTAAGAGAAACCAAAATAGGAGAATCATTCCAACTACTCCAAAGGGAAATTCCCAAAATCTTGATAACACAGAAAATGCCGATAACGGATCACAAAGCTGCAGCCATTCTGCTTTTGGAAATAATTGCAAGAGTTGATTCGTGAAGGATGGAAAAACAATCAACCCGATCAAGTAGGTCGCAATAGTGATACTTGTCCGCTTCGTAAAAACAAGCAGCACATTTCCGATTGCGACCATGCCGAGATACAACGGAATAGACAAGAGAATCTGGAGAAGAACTCTTATGAACAACGTCAGACTAAAGCCGCCGAAACCAAAAAGAAGCGTCCCCACTATAAAGCTTACGATCAAGCACAAGCAGGTATAAGCTAAACAACATAGGAATCCAGTGATGCATTTTGCAAAGAATACTTTCCTGCGATCAACAAAATAGGACAAGCTGTTTCGAATCGTTCCGGTCGAATACTCCGCCCCCAGCACAGCTACAGCAAAGGCTAAAATAAAGAAAGGAAAGAGCCCATCATCACGCATCTGCTGCAGGAATTCCGCGCCATTTCCAGGCAAGGCTCTCGCGGCACTGGCAGTGGTTTGAACTCCGACACCGCCAAAACCGCTGCTGGAGCCTGCCATATTTACGCCGGTAATAACAATAATGATGATGCCTGCCAGAAAGACATTGCGAACCGCGGCACCTTTGCGTAGTCGAAAAATATCTGATTTTATTATATTTACCATAGGTCTCTGCCTCCTTAAGCTATTTCACCGATTAGATGGATGAAATAGTCTTCCAAATTTATTTTTACTTCGTTAGATGAATAGATTTTTATGTCGTTGGCACTCAAAAGCTCAATCACCTGTGAGGTATCCTGATAGAAGTTAAACAGTCGAACTTCCTCCGTTGAAGGCACCTCGACTTGTGCCGTGTTGATTGTGGACTGAATAATTTCTCCAGCCTTTACCGCGCTACTGACCTTCATGGAGATATATCCTTGAGTATTTTTATCCAGTTCCTCCTTGGAAAATTCTTTTATGAGCACTCCGTGATGAATAACGCCATACCTTGTAGCTATTTGCGTGAGTTCTGAAAGGATATGGCTAGAAATCAGGATGGTCAGGTTCTTCTCCTGATTTAGCTGGCGGATGATTTCACGAAACTCGATCATTCCTGTTGGGTCCAAGCCGTTTATCGGCTCATCTAGAATCAATAATTCGGGCTCTCCCATGATTGCTAAGGCCAGTCCCAAACGCTGCTTCATTCCAAGCGAAAATTGATTGAATGGCTTGCTTCCGGTCGCGTCCAAATTGACTAATTTCAGAACACGTTCGATTTCGTTTTGATTCTTGATTCCTCGTTGTATACGGTAATACTCCAAATTTCCCCGCGCTGTCATTTTAGGGAAAAAGGCCGGCGTTTCAATCATGGCGCCAATTCTTTTTCTTGCTAGGATCAGTGCCTGTTCCTCGCTGCTTCCAAAAAGCTCTAGATCTCCGCTGGTTGGATGGATCAGCCCGGTGATCAGGCGTAAAAGGGTGGTTTTTCCTGCACCGTTTTGGCCAATAAAACCGTAGATATCTCCCTTCCTCAACGTCATATTTATTTGCTTTGCACCTGCGCCTCCAGAATATTTTTTTGTAAAATTATTGGTTTTTAAAATCATTTCCTTCATTTTCTTACTCCCCTTCGTGTTGTTTTCCTCACCCACATGGGTCAAATGTGGTGTTCCCACTATAACGATTCAACCTATAATGAACCTTGAATAAGTCCATCGTGTCATCGGCTGGACATAAGAAAACCACCGGAGAATGAATTCTCCGGTGGACTTTTTGTATGATTAACCTTCTTATTGAACATCACTGATCTTAAACTCTATTCCAAGGGCGTTTCTATAATATTCTGGATACATCTCCTTCCCACATTTTTCACAGGTAAATTGGGGAGGATTGTTCGGATCATTTGCAATATCTGCATCATCTAAAAATTTTACTACATCCATTGGGATTGATTCTTTTTCACCACAACTTAGACATATAAATTTCACGTTGGCGTTCCCAATCCCAGCGAATTGCTTTAAAAGTTTTTTCTTTTTCTTCTTCATACTGTTGCCTGAATTCTTTTTGGTCATTTTTTCGATTCTCCTCTCGCATAAACCGCTTTGCATGGTTATCTTTCGCATATTTAATAACTAACCGTCCATTTTTGCGCACACTCATCCCAACGAATTCATAGTACTCACCGCAACAAGAACATTCTAAGGGATTTTCACCAAATTCTTCGGTTATTCTTTCTTCCCAGGATTTTGGTCTTAAGGCCTCATTCAGATTGATAAACAGCTTTTTTACTCGTTTCTGATACTCCTTCATGACCTTTTTCATTAATGTTTTGATTCTACGACTATAGATTCCATAGCGACGAATCGTTTTGAAATTCTTATTTTGAATATGGCGAATCAGTGCAGCTATGAATTCGTCTATACTCATGGTCATCGTCTCTTTAGTATTCGTTCGTTTGTCCATGTAGTTGAACATGACAGTGTCGCCATCATACATTAAGATTCGGCTTAATGCGATCGGGCCACGCTTCATATAACGACTGATGTATTGGAGTAGTGACTTTAGATTTGTCCTGCTCCTTTTAGGAGCATTTACGTAAAACCCTTCTCCATTGTTCTTGTACGCAGCTTGTAATCTTGATTGAACTCTTTGCTTGTCCCACTCACCTAACGTTCGTCTAATTAGTTTCAATACAGCATTTTTCCAGTATTTTCTTAACATAGAAAAAGGTAAATAATCGTATTCTTCCCAACTTCCATCTCTTGTTAAGCCACCCATAGTAACAACCATATGAACATGCGGATTAAATTCTAGTTTTGATCCAAAGGTGTGGATTGTAGCTACTATACCTGCCTTCACCTTTCTTTTCTCAAAATAGGCAAGAATAATTTTTGCGGCTTCATCCATTAGTCCTTTCAGTAAGGAATCTCGATAGTTTTCCATCATAAAGATTTCCCGTAACCCCTCATCGATCGTAAAGATTACGTGCCGATGTGTCACTTTAAACATATCATTCGCCACAACCGCTGACCACCTTTGGCTTTCACCTGTTGCACACGTTGGACAGAACTTTCCACGACATTTCAAGGGAACAAACTTTGTTTGATGACATCCTTCGCAGACAAACAGTCGGTATCCTTTTTGAATATCTCCACAATATCTAAACTTGTTTACTTCCCGTTTGACGACTAGCCGAATCTTTCGCCCGTATTTCTCAACAAAGTTATCCCAATTATGGTGTTCGTCAAAAAAGATTGCTTCGAGAATATTCGCTTTCATAGTAATATTTTACTTGTTCAAAAACAAAATGAAAAGGGCTAAAAGACTGGTAGTGCAGCCTTTTTAGCCCTTAACTTTTTATACTTTCTTTACTGTTAAGAAAACCTCAGGAGAAAACCGCTCCTGAGGACTTTTTGTTTAGATAAATCATTTTATTGTCGATCACTGATTCTAAATTCGTATCCAAGTACGTTCTTATAGTATTCTGGATACATCTCTCCACCACATTTTTCGCAATCAAATTGCGGAGCGTTCTCAGGATCAAATGCAACATCTCCTGCATCCAAAAATTGAACTACTTCCTTTGGAATTTTTTCCTTTATCCCACATTCAAGACAAATGTAATGAACCACTCCATTGGAATCGAAGTTTTTTAAAAGCTGCTTCTTTTTCTTTTTCATACTTACGTTTCGATGCTTCTTCCCCAATTTTTTTATTCTCCTCTCGCATGAATCGTTCCGATTCTTTATTCTTCGCATATTTCACTACAAGTCGTCCATTTTTAGACACACTAACTCCACTAAATTCATAATATTCGCCACATCTAGTACATTCCAATGGATTTACTCCGAATTCTTCGGCTATTCGTTCACACCATGATTTTGGTTTAAGTGCTTTCTTCACATTCACAAGCATTCGTTGAATCTCTTTCTGGTAATTACTTAATACTTTTTTCATGATTGTCTTGATCCGCCGACTATAAATGCCGTATCTACGAATTGTTTTGAACTGGTTCTCTGGAATATGACGAATCAGTGCACCAATAAATTCCTCTGCCGACATCGTCTTTATCTTATCCGTGTTAGTTCGTTTATCATGATACTGAAACATCACTATTTTCCCATCGTACAAAAGGATACGATTTAAAGCAATGGGACCACGTTTCATATAACGACTGATATATTCTAATATCTTTTTGAGAGAAGTTCGGCTCCTTTTGGGTGCATGCACGTAAAAACCCTCTGCATTTTTCGTGTACGCCGCTTGTAAAAGCGGCTGGACTCGTGCCTTATCCCATTGGGATAAGGTTCTTCGAATGAGCTTTAGGACCGCATTCTGCCAATATTTCCTCAACATTGCGAACGGAAAATAGTCATAGTCCTTCCATTTTCCATCCTTCGTCAGTCCACCCATGGTGACGACTAAATGAACATGCGGATTGTATTCTAGCTGAGAACCGAAGGTGTGGAGTGTTGCCACAACCCCAGCTTGTATATGGTGCTTTCTAAAAAAATCTAATAGTATCCGTGCAGCTTCATCCATTAATCCTTTTAAAAGCTCCTTACGATACTTCTCCTTCAGAAAAATCTCACGTAAACCTTCATCGATCGTGAAGATGACGTGTCGATGCGTCACTGTAAACAGATCATTCGCCGCAACCTCTGCCCACCGTTGACTTTCCCCAGTTGCACAAGTTGGACAAAATTTCCCTTTACAACGAAAAGCCACTTTCTTTACATCATGGCATCCTTCACAGACAAATAGACGATAACCTTTTTTAAGGTCACCACAATCGCGAAACTTCTTCACTTCTCTTTTCACAACGGATCGAATCCTTCTCGTGTACCTTTGATTGAATTTCTCCCAGTTTTGATATTCATCAAAGAAAATGGCGTGTAAAATATTGGGTTTCATATCTCCAGTTTAATAGGAAAAAGACCAGATGAAAAGCGGTCAAAAGATTGATGTATCAATCCTTTGACCGCTTAAAATGTTATACTTCCTTTAATGTT
>OKVV01000469.1_pt1 | contig 23440 bp, 22 predicted proteins | sample 1606871 | NCBI WGS metagenome assembly OKVV01 (sample SAMN03281011, study PRJEB24777) | human gut metagenome | isolation source: fecal sample PR176 from 1 month old male Indian infant, caesarean delivered... | place: Singapore | collected 2006-01-13
GGCGTCGCGAACGCTGCATTTTACAAATGATTCATCTTGGATTATGTAAATTTGGAGCTTTTAAAGTAGGCAAGGTTTTTATCTCGAATTTCAAATAACAGCGATCCAATATTCATCACGATTTTTATAAATAGTTTACTTTCTTTTTCCAGTGCCTATAAATTACAGCTTTCACTTTCTGAAAAAGATGTACTCTGTAACGCAAAAATTAACTGCCGGTACTGTCCATAATGAAGTCTACTCAGACATTGCCAATCAAGTCATTTTAAAAGAGCATCTATAAAATGAACTGCCGCAGAATCAGTTCTTTTCTGCGGCAGTTCTTATTTTATAGTTACATAAATTGCGTACCAAAACCCGAACGTTGGTACAGTAGAAAATGTGAAAACGTTTGATTTATTCATTTACTTAATTAAAAATTAAATATTTGGATAATTCTTCAAAACATAATTTTCAGCCTTCTGACTCCAAATACCATCTGTTTCTGCTAGAATTTCGCCTAATTCTGAATTGTTATCAATCTCTGAAAGTTTTTTCAGTTCAGATTGTTTATGGGTATAAACTAATTTTTTTCCGCCGCCAATCGCTGGTTGATTCAACGTGGTTTCCCCTACTGCATCCAATCCTAGAATATGGGTAACGACATTGGCAACTTTAACTTGCTTATCCTCAATCAATTTTACCGCCTTGCGCATGTCCTCGGTATTACCGCCAGACGTTCCCACAAAGTGCGTAAAGGAATAATGCACATCGTAAAAATTCACCTGCGCCGAAAACTCTTTGTCCTGCGGTCCCGCGAAGAAGTTCAGGCAGCCATCCGGATTCAACATGTCCGCCGCATCCGTTACTACTGGTGCCACTGGAATCATTACAAAGATATCATCGAAGCCTCCATCTGCTTTTTCCTTCAAAAGACTGACTTGATCTTCAACATCTGCTACATTTATATATGAAACTTCAATACCGTTTTGACTTGGATAGAGCTTTTCTGCACGAGCTAATTTTTCCGCATCACGATCGGTAACAACTAATTTCTTTGGTTTGATGGGTCCATGCAAAGCATAATCGATTGCTAATAAACCCATTGGGCCAGTCCCGCCCATGATCAATAGATTCCCATCAGCTTTGATTCCCATCTTGTGTTCATAGGACCCTTCTTTTAAATGATAATTTGCTTCAAAGGCGCCAATTACACAGGATAATGGTTCAATCAGTGAGCCTTCAAAATAGGTATCACCTTTATAAGGGATCAAGCAGTCCTGATTCATGACATCTTCTGAGATCACGATGTAGGTCGCATCGCCGCCAGTGTAAGGATACGAATAGCCGGGACAATCTGGACGATCCGGTAATTGCAAGTTCGCCTGCAAAACATACCGCTCTCCTTTTTTATATTTATGTGCCCATTTGCCGCCAACTTCCAACAGTTCGCCACAAAATTCGTGACCAATAATAATCGGATTTTCCGCAAGATTATTGGGCGCTTTTTTATGATCCGCCCCTTGATTGGCTAACTTCCACGTTGACATACAAATACTATCAGTGATGACTGAAGCCAAAATCTCATTCTCTTTGATTTCAGGCAATTCAAGTTCCTCTAAACGTAAATCCTTCTTACCATATAAACGTACTGCTTTCGTTTTCACTACTGCTCCCCCTAATTTCTTCTATAATATTATGCTAAAATTCCTAACCAATAACCGATGATTCCTACTGCAAACAACACAAAAATCAAAACGATTGGGCTGACTTTTTTCTTTAGTAAATACATCATCAACAAGGTCAAACCTAACGCTGGTAAACCTGGAACTAAATCATCCAAAACATTTTGCACAGTTGTAATAACTGTTTTGCCATCCGCACCTGGTGTTTTCGATACGACTAGCGGTATATTGACAGTGGTCCATTTCGTTACCAGAACCCCCATGATGAATAATCCTAAAATTGTCGCACCTTCAGTCAATTTCTGTAATAAATTGCCCGACAGATCTTTAACAATATCCATCCCTTTACTGAAGCCGTAAGTCAATCCAAACCATTTCATCGCCAAGCGAATCACGTTAAAAGCTACGAAGAATAAAATTGGTCCCATCACATTTCCAGATAAAGCCAACGAGGCACCTAATGCTGCGGTGATCGGACGTAAGGTTCCCCAAACTAATGGATCGCCGACACCAGCTAAAGGTCCCATCAACCCAACCTTTAAGCTATTGATTGTCCCATCATCGATATCCGCACCGCTTGCTCGTGCTTCCTCCATCGCCATCGTTACGCCGATAACAGGTCCGCAAACAGCTGGTGTCGTATTAAAGAAAGTCAAATGGCGTTTCAAGGCTTCTGCTTGTTCTTCTTTGGTTTTATACACTCGACGGATTGTCGGAATCATATCCACACAAAAAGCCAACGCATGAATCCGTTCAAAGTTAAAGGACGCCTGCTGGAAGTTTGAAAAGACAAACGTTGTCATCAAATCTTTTTTCGTTAATTGCGATTGCGCATAAATATCTTTTTTCGTTTCTACTGTTGAAGTATTTTCCATTTGTACTCCTCCTTAATCTTCCAGCTCATCATCGGCTAACTCGCCGGCGACAACTGCTGCGACCTGATTTCCTTGAACCTCGTTTTTCTTAAAGTTCGGATTTAACTGCACGTAAATCAATGCAGTAATTAGCCCGATAATTCCAAACGCCAACAAACTAAACTCTAAATAACCGCCCATGACAAATCCAAGATAGAAGAAAGGCATCAAATATGCCACGCTCATCATATTCAAGACCATCGCATATCCGACAACTACGATGAACCCACCGGCAACTGCTAAACCTCCTGTGATTACATCTGGTATCATGTTCAACATATTTGTCACCATCTCAGCGTTAACAAAAGCCGCCACAATCGTAGCTGGGATTGCTACTCGTAAAGCTTGAATGAATAAGGCACTGAAATGAAGGAAGATAATCTTATTGAAATTTGCTTTTTCCGCTTCACGATCCGCTGCGTGTTGAAAAGCTACCGTGATTGTCCGTGCGATAACCGTCAATACTTGCCCCGCCGCTGCCACTGGCAACGCAATCGCAATTCCGGATTGAATATCCTGCTGACCAACAACGACTAATATAGTAGAAATCACACTCGCCAGAGCTGAATCCGGTGACTGCGCCGCCCCAATATTCATCCAGCCTAGAGCAATCAATTCTAATGTTCCTCCTAGAATAATTCCCGTCTGCACATCGCCTAAAATCAGACCAACCATCGTACACGCAATCAACGGTCGATGCGTCTGAAATTCATCTAACACACTGCCCATCCCGCAAATACAAGAAAAAAGAAAAATAAGTACAATCTGCAACGCTGATAATTCCATTATTGTGTCCTCCTATTTCATATTAAGGTAATCATTTTTCTCAAAATGAGTTTGATGTTCAATACGTATACCACTCCACCAGATTTTTCAGTACTCAATAGAATTTTATCTTGCTTACAATTTTTACCTGAAAAAAGTGGAACTAGTATCCTGCCTCCTTTTAGAACCCTGCTTCTTTTAGCTTCTCTTCAAAATTACCCTTCGGATCGGTCGCAACGACTCTCAAATCTAACTCCACACCTGCTGCTTCAAGCTTGCGAAATGCATCCGCTTCTGTTTGATCAACTGAAACAGCTTTGGTGATTTGTGTCCGTCCTGTTTTGAATTGCATCCCGCCGATATTGATGGATGTGATTGGCACCTGCATTTCGACTAATTCCAATACTTCCATTGGATTCGTGAATAGATAGAACACTGATTCATCTGCATATTTTGGGTTATTATAGACCTTCACTGCTTTCTCCGGAGTCACGATATTCACTTTGATTCCTGGCGGGGCTGCTTGTTTGACCAATGTTTTACGAATCTCATCATTAGCCACTTCTTTACTAACAACGATGATCCGCTTTGCACCAGCTTCCTTTGCCCATACTGTTGCCACTTGTCCATGAATCAAGCGATCATCGATCCGCGATAATTTGATTTGCATCTTATAAATCCTCCTCTTCTTCAATCACCTGTTGTTTAAACGCTTTCACTGTGTCGCAGGATATTTTTGTAACATGATTCACAATCTCTGTTAAACTGCTGCCTAGCATACTTGCTGCCTCTAAGACAATCGGCAGCGACATTCCTGATATCACGTCAATCTCGCGTTCAGGATTCTTCATTGCAACTGCACAGCTGGCATTATAAGGCGTCCCACAAAATAGATCTGTCAAAATCAGATATGATGCATCTTCCTTCATTGCCCCAGCAACTTTTTCTTGGATCGTGTCTAATCCTTCTTCTTTCAAAAATTCGATCGATTCAAAATCCGGTAGCGTACCAAAAATCATTTCTGCTGATTTTTTCATTTCGTGTGCCAACTTCCCATGCGCAACCAAAATTACCTTGTTCATAAGCTCCTCCCAGTTCTTTTTTATTTTACAATTCTGCCGACCGCTTATTTCTCACGATCAGCAGAATCAAAAATTACCCTCGTGTTTTTCCGCCAGCGACGTTAACAGTCACACCATCTATGTAGCTTGACCGGTTAGAAATGAAGTAGGCAACTAAGTCTGCTACTTCTCTTAATTTACCGTCACGACCTAATGGAATTGTCTTAGTATTCGTGTACCCAGCACGTAATTGCTCGACTGTTATTCCCCGCGTATAGGCTAACGCTGTTTCGTACTCGATCGTACGTAAGCCGGTTTCTTCCATAATCCCAGGAGCAATTCCAACAACACGGACACCTTTTTTTCCTAACTCCTTTGCCCATGAGCGAGTAAAGCTGTTCACCGCTGCCTTTGTTGCCGCGTAAACACTTTGTCCCTCCGAACCTTCTAAGCCACATTCTGATGACATATTAATGATGACCCCATAGCCTTGCTTGACCATTACACGACCAACTGCTTGGCCCATTAAGTAGACACCCTTTTGATTAATCGCGATCATCTTATTAAATATCTGTTCATTAATTTGGAATTTCCCTTCCTCGGACATCTTCTCGTCAACTAACAAGGCTGGGATATTGATACCCGCATTATTGACAACTGCATCAATTGTTTGAAATTTTTTCACTGTTGTCGCTACCGTCTGTTCCACCGATTCTGGAGAAGTAACATCTGTTTGACTAAAAACTAAATTTTCGTGAGTAAATGTCCCTTCGCGTAAATCCGCATTCACCACATTGATCTTTAAATCACATAACTCTTCAACGATAGCTGCACCAATCCCTGATGAACCTCCAGTAACAATGACCGTTTTTCCTTGTACACCTAACCAATCCATAGCAAATACCCCTTTAACATTTGTGATTTACTTTTAACATTTGTTGCACTTTTATAGTAACCGCACTAGAAAACGTTGTCAATAACTTTTTGCAATTTTTTTAAACAAAATCACAAAAGTGCAAGACGGCATAAAAAAAGACGAGTTTCTCCAACTCGTCTAAATAGATACTATTCGTAAACCAATTCCATAATCGTTTCCTGCTGTTCCTCAGGTATCTCCTCGTCGCTCAAATAATACTCATAAGAAATCCCGCTGAATTTCCCGCCAATTTTTTTAATCTCATCCATCATGGCGAAATAGGGCTCAGTCATATCATCATAACGCCCGACATAAAGTGCAGATAACGCCTTATAGGACGGAAGGAAATAACTGTCGCTTTCGATCTCCGCAGCATTTTTGACTTTCTCTGCCACGGGAAAACCAACCTCCATCTCAATGGCTGATTCATCCAATCCGCCATTTTCATCCATATTTTTATAAGAAACAAATGGTGTACTTAATATTTGGATTCCTTGCTCTTGAATAAACCCGCCTAGCTTCATAAAGGTTGGTCCAATAACTTGAGGAATTTCTTCGACCTTCACGGTAAAGGTTTGAGAAAGAATCCATTGATCTGGTTTCATGATTTGTTCAAACTTCATTGATATCTCCTCCTTTTTCTATAAGTGTATCGAATAAAAGTGCCAGAACATGTCATATTAAAAATGATTTTTATAAAATGCCCCAACGTAATTTAAAACCTTCTCGCGAATCCAATCCGGGCCAAGAATTTCAACATTTTTTCCTAGCGGAATTAAAAAACGATAGAGATCATCGAATTCCGTGAAGTTCAAAGTCGCATCAAAGCTACTGTCAGGATTGTCCGTCCAAGCAAAATCCGCGAACTCGGCATACTTTTTATAAGCGATCCGCTTGCTGAATCGTAGCCGAACAGACAACTGTGGAAACACCAATTCTTCCTCTGGAAACGGATAGTCTATTGGCTCTTTTAAAACAACGTTTCGAATTTGTTTGAGTGGAAATAAGCCCCAATCTAGCTTACTTGATTCCCAAGCCAGCAAATACCACGTTTGATACTTGTACAGTACACGTTTTGGTGCTAAAGACAAGAGCCGGGTTTGGCCATATTCGGTGTGGTAAACACAGTTGATCTCACAATGATTGAATAACGCCTCTTTGATTTTTTCAAAGGTTTGGCTGGTGATCTCGGTCTGACTCAAATCGACCTCCAGCCATTCGCTCCAATCATAGACCGTGCCCATTTTTTTCAGCAGCTCATCCGTATCAGCTAAGCCTACAGATTGCAATAAATGTAAAGCAAGAAATAGATCATCCTGCTCTTCTTTATCAATCAAAGCATTACTGACATGATAGGCATCATCCAGAAAAATACCGCCATTTCGCCCTTTATTGGCATAGACTGGAACTCCTGCCAAACTCAGCGCATCGACATCACGATAAACCGTCCGGACCGACACTTGGAATCGCTCCGCTAATTCCTTTGCGGTAACTTGCTTGTGGCTCAATAAAATCAAGATTGTTTGAAGCAAACGAATAACCTGCATAGCTCCTCCTTAAAATAGAAAAAGATAGGACTCCCCTATCTTTTCAATACTTCTCGCGCAGTTTCTTCCGTCGTGACTAATACATTAATATACTGACCCTTTAATGCGCTGGCAATCGCGTCGGCTTTATCGACTGCTTCTGCTACACCGATTCGATACGGTGTTCGCTTCAAGTCAGCGATATCGATTCCAATCAGACGATCATCTAAACTATTCTCAATGTGTTCGCCTTCAATATTGTAAAAGCGTGACACCACATCTCCCACCACTTTTTTTCCTTCTAAATAAGCCAGCACATCTTCGCCATAGAACTGTTTCCAGCTTTCACTCGCCTTCAATGTCGGCGAACCGATTCCTAAAATGGCAATATCAATCTTGCGCCAATAATCGATCAATTCTTGATTAAAATCATTTTCCATCAAGGCTTTTTTCAACGCGACCGTTTCGGGAAAAGCTGGTGAGTCAATCAATAATGCTCGACCATTTAGTTTTTTTGATGCTTCATAGGTAATTGTATTGACGTGATAATCACTGATTAAACGCCCAGACGGTCCGCCGATCATTGGGACACAGAGAATATTATCTACCGCATAATTTGTCAGCCCTTCTGGTATTGCGGACATGGTTTCGCCCCAAGAAAAGCCAAAGATCATATCATCCTTAATAATCTCTGTTAGGTATTCACCGACCCCTTGTGCTAACATTTTATCCTTTTGCGTACGACTTAAATCTGTTCCCGCTTGCACTATAATTGCCTTTTCCAGATCGAATTTTTCCTGCAATTCCTTTTCGATACTGTAGGTTCCCGCTTTATCATAGTTGATGGAAATATTCACGATTCCTTCGTTACGAGAACGCTTCAGCAAACGACTGATCGTACTGCGATGTATATTCAGCTCTTTCGCGATTTGACTTTGATTTTTATCTTCTTGGTAATACATTTCAGCAATGCGAACCAATAATTTATCTTCTTCTTTTTGCATAGACTTACCTCCTTATCACATTTGTGAAAAACATGAGTCAATGTGATTGTACCCTTTCTTCGACCACACATGCAAGCCTTTTCCCTAAAGACAAAGAACCCGTCCATTCAGATATCGAATGAACGGGATCAATTTATTCCTTCACACTGCGAATAATGTAGTAGCCTTTGTCCTTCGCCACTATTTCGGCGTTGCCGAAAACTTCTTCCATTTTACTTTTTGCGCTGGGCGCACCTTGTTTCTTTTGGATCACGATGGTCAGTGTACCGCCATCTTTTAACAACGGTTCTGCATCGCTTAATATCTGATGAACGACTTTTTTTCCTGCACGGATCGGCGGATTGCTGACGATTGCGGCATATTCTTTTTGATGCAAGGTTTCATAGATGTTCGATTGATGAATATCTGCTTCGATGCCATTGCGCTTCGCATTTCCTTGCGCCAGTTCCACCGCACGATTATTCACGTCGATCATTTCGACTGAACGCCCAGTCTGATAGGCCAATGCCATACCGATTGGACCATAGCCGCAGCCAACATCCAGCAATGTTCCCTCCGGTAACTCCTCCGCATCGAAATGCTCGATTAATACACGTGAGCCATAATCAACGGTGTCCCTAGAAAAGACTCCGCTATCCGTCACAAATTGAAAATTTTTTCCCGCCAATTCAAACGACCATTGATGCAAGTCGTGTGCCGTCTCAGGATTTTCCGAATAATAATGATTTGCCATGTTCTTACCCTTCTGCTAATAAAATTTCTTTAATATCACGTGCAATCAAGGCCCCTAAGAAATGATAGCCCTCGTCTGACGGATGGATGCCGTCGAATGTTTGCACAAACTCTTTTGGTTTTGGATAAACAGTCATGTGGTGATACAGATCGATTACGTTAACGCCCGATTCTGCCGCTATCATTTTCGCTTTTTGGGCGAAGAGCTGTTGACGCTCATTGTCTCCCTTTGAATAAATGTCTGTATTGATGTAACCTGTCGTCAATAGAATCACTTTTGACGCATCAAAGGATTCAATGATTTCTCTAATATTTTCGCCAAAGGTGTCAAGTGAATTTGTCTGCTTCAACGAATCATTGGTTCCAAAAGAAATGACCACAAAATCACCTTCTGCATCCACGGCTTCACTCACCCGAGCCAAACCATCAGAAGAAGTCTCGCCGCGCTTGCCTAACTTGACTAATGAGTAGCCGGGAAAGCCCATCTCCGTCAGTTCATCAAGAATATACTTATCTAAAATATCACTAGTTTCACCATTCATGACACCAGCTAATAAACTGTCTCCGAATAAAACGATTTTTTTCATCATACACACTCCTTCTAACAATTTTCTTCCTTATCATAGCACGAAATGCGGAAATTATTTAGGCAAATAGCGCGGGCCGAATTCCTGTCGTGCCTTTTTACTATATTTCTGCACAAAATCCGATTTCGCATCCGTATAGGCATCACGATTGTGCTCAAACTTTTCCTTTAACGTAAGCTTTAATTCTTCATATTGCCGCGCAACTTCTGGATACTTTCGTAGATAATCCCGAAAATAAAACTCATCCCAATCTCCTATAGCACGAACATGCAGATGATAAACCTTTTCCGCAAAGCCTTCCGATGTGTAGCCCTTATTCAAATCTAATGTTTGTTTCTCCTTATCTTCAATCATCAAGATCCAACCGGCATTTTTCAGCCTCGCTGAAGCTTCTTCCACATCATACCCATCAGGAAATTCCAACAATATATCTACAATCGGCTTAGCAATCAAGCCTTCGATTGAAGTACTGCCGATATGATTGATTCGTTGAATCGGAAAATCAGCGAACAACTCCGTTAACTGCTGCTTTTCTTCCTCGTACCATTTCTCATAATCCACGTTATGATCCTTCAAGATAATTGGAAATAATTCCCACAATTCCGCCAGCGTCATTTCTTCCAGTTTCTTCATTTCTCCACCTGCTTTCCTAAATCTCCTGCTTCTATCATACACTTTTTCAGGTTGTTTCTTGGCTTTTCTTAACATCTCCCTAGTTTTTTCCTTCGCAACTAAAAAAACAATGAAACTCCTATCATTACGATAGCTTTTTACACTTTTTTTCGGCTAAAATGGCTTATAACGTTTTGTGTTAGGAAATTATTCGGATTTCTTGGAAATAGAACACTTTCTAAGACTGTTTTTATGGTAGAATAAGCGCAGTTGCCAGTTCAGCTTTTTACTTGAAATTGACTGGAATGCGCATGATATTGAACTCATTTTTCGATTTTGAAAAATGATTACTTTAATATGAATAAGGATGCCAGTTCAACTTTTCGCAGTTTACTCTGTTTGGCGTTCATTTTAGTTATTAAATCAGTATATTTTGGACACACTTAGTTGAATGGTATACGGCATGAAAATAGGATTCATTTTTCGCTTTTTGAAAAATGGTTACTTTAATATGAATAAGGAGGTTCTTATGAACGAAAGAGGGAACTATTTCCGGATCGCCCGCGACCAGTGGCAAGATTTCTACACACCGGGAAACACACCGTTGACGCAAGCAGAGCTTGACAATATCAAAAGCTTGAATGACCAAATCTCGATGAAGGATGTGGCCGATGTTTATGTACCCTTATGTCACCTGATCCATCTTTATATGAAGGATTTTGAGTCGCTCACGTTAAGCAAAGGGTTGTTTCTGCACCGTTATGTGAAGATGCCGCCGTTTATCATCGGAATCGCTGGAAGTGTTGCCGTCGGAAAAAGTACCACCGCTCGTTTATTACAGACCTTATTAGACCGCCTTTTCAAACATCAAACGGTCCAATTGATCACCACTGACGGCTTTTTATATCCAAACGCTGTCTTAGAAGAACGCGGGATTATGGATCGCAAAGGCTTTCCCGAAAGCTATGATATGGAGAACCTAATTGATGTCTTGAATGAAGTAAAATCAGGCAAAGAAAATATTCCCATCCCAAAATATTCCCATGATGTCTACGATATCGTGGATGGAGAATACGAGCTGATCGATTCGCCGGATATTTTAATCGTCGAAGGAATCAACACCTTACAACTGCCAGCCAATCAGCAAATCTATGTCAGTGACTTTTTCGACCTGTCGATCTACGTCGATGCTGATCCGAAAATGGTCGAGCGTTGGTATATCGAACGGTTCGAATCCTTGCTGGACACCGCCTTTAAAGATCCGGATAACTACTATTATGACTACGCAATCGGTGACCGCAAAGAAGCGCTTGCCATGGCGGAGGATGTCTGGAAAAATGTCAACTTGAAGAATTTGGAAGAGTATATCTTGCCAACAAGAGGCCGAGCTGATATTATCTTGCACAAGGCAAAGCATCATATCATTGATGAAATCTATTTGCGTAAATACTAGCTTATAAAGAAAGCTTGCTTTCTTTTATAATAAAACTTGAAAAGGGGTAATAATTGTGACAAACGTTTCTGCCGAAATGACAAACGTAGAAAAAATCATCGTACTTGATTATGGTAGTCAGTACAACCAATTAATCACTCGTCGTATCCGTGAATTCGGTGTTTTCTCAGAGCTTTTGAGCCACCGCATCACTGCTGAAGAAGTCAAAGCCATGAATCCAAAAGGGATCATTCTTTCAGGCGGCCCAAATAGTGTTTATGACGAAGGAGCCTTCTCCATTGATCCAAAAATCTTTGAATTAGGGATTCCAATTTTAGGAATCTGTTACGGCATGCAGCTGATCACATATAACCTAGGCGGAAAAGTTGAACCCGCTAAAAACCGTGAATACGGGCAAGCAACGTTAGAAATTGTTTCTGATAATGCCGTCCTATTCGCTGATACACCAAAAGAACAAACCGTTTGGATGAGCCACGGCGACTTAGTCACTCAAGTACCAGAAGGATTTGAAAAAGTCGGCACCAGCAAAGACTGCCCAATCGCAGCGATCCAAGATACAAACCGTAACTTCTTCGGCATCCAATTCCACGCAGAAGTACGTCATTCAGAATACGGCAATGAACTATTACGTCACTTTGCCCTAGATGTTTGCCAATGTAAAGGTGATTGGACGATGGATAACTTCATCGACATGCAGGTCGCAAAAATCCGCGAACAAGTCGGCGACAAAAAAGTCCTACTTGGCCTATCAGGTGGTGTGGACTCATCTGTCGTAGGGGTGCTTTTACAAAAAGCTATCGGTGACCAATTAACATCGATCTTCGTAGACCACGGTCTATTACGTAAAAACGAAGGCGAACAAGTCATGGAAGCACTTGGCGGAAAATTCGGCTTGAACATCATCAAAGTTGATGCTAAAGATCGTTTCCTAGATAAATTAGCTGGTGTTTCTGATCCAGAGAAAAAACGCAAAATCATCGGAAACGAATTCGTTTACCTATTCGACGATGAAGCAACTAAACTTGCTGGTCAAGAAGGCATTTCCTTCTTAGCCCAAGGAACACTTTATACAGACGTCATCGAATCTGGTACCGAAACAGCACAAACAATCAAATCTCACCATAACGTTGGTGGATTACCAGAAGACATGCAGTTCGAATTGATCGAACCACTGAATACCCTATTCAAAGACGAAGTCCGCGAATTAGGAACACAGCTTGGCATGCCTGACTCAATCGTATGGCGCCAACCATTCCCAGGACCAGGTCTAGGTATCCGCGTCCTTGGTGAAATCACTGAAGAAAAACTAGAAATCGTCCGCGAATCAGACGCGATCCTCCGAGAAGAAATTGCCAACGCCGGTCTGGACCGCGACATCTGGCAATACTTCACTGTCCTACCAGGCATCCGCTCAGTCGGTGTTATGGGCGATGGCCGTACCTACGACTACACAGTCGGTATCCGTGCGGTTACCTCAATTGATGGTATGACCGCAGACTTCGCACGTATCCCATGGGATGTCTTGCAAAAGATTTCTGTTCGAATCGTGAATGAAGTTGCTCATGTGAATCGGATTGTGTATGATATTACGTCTAAGCCACCTGCTACTGTGGAGTGGGAATAAAGAGCCAATATAATATGGATGGGGAATGCCTATAAATCAACATTCTTCAGTTTTTAAAGAGCTTGATTTTCATTAAAAATGATATGATTCCCTACCATTTTCCCTACCAAAAATTGGTAGGGATTTATTCTTATAAACCAAGTCTATTTACCTATCACATAAAGATTGATTATTTAAAAATTCACATAGATTTTTGAGGTGAAAAAAATAGACTATTAGCTTCATTGAACTCAACGGCGAAATTAAACTACTCTTGTGCACAAGATGGTATTTCTGACACACAAACCATCAATCCTGGAGCATTAGGTCGTATGGATGATGAAGGAACACAAGTGGATAACCTACGTCAAGTATTAGATGGCTATTTTGATAAGGGAGGCTATCACTTGAACGTCAATGTTTTTGGTCGTGAACTGCTAGAAGAAATGGATAAAGATATCGACAATCCAAAATATGCAAATTTTACTATTCGTGTGTCTGGATATGCAGTGAAATTCCGTGACTTAACACCAGAACAACATCGTGATGTTATTTCACGTACAGATCATACAAGAATGTAAAAAGGAAATTTTCAAAGGCTTTGATGTTTGAAAATGAGACTCTTTGTCAACAAAAAAATCTGAGGGGCAGGATGAATCTCATTCTGTCTCTCAGATTTTTTTACTCTTCGACATTTAATGTCTGAGGGGTTTACAATTTAAATGCAACACAAAAATCATAGATAAAATTTTTTATAATGGTGTGGACTAACAAATGCATTAGGAGGAATTTCATCAATAGCTTTATATACATTATATTTATACACATATATTATTACACAAAAGCGAGAAATAATATTTTTATATCATAGTTTTGGTTTTTATTTCAAAAGAATAGCGCGATTTATTTAATAAAGGATTTACTAAAGAATGTCGTGGCGCTCGTAAAAAACTTAGACGAGAAGGAAAATCTAGATGCAAACAACTAGAAGACGATCATGAGAAATTCAATGATGCTCCTTCTATACATGAGCGACCACTTGAGACTAAGGACAGAAAAACCTTAGTTCATTGAGAAACAGATACAGTTATTAAGCGGTTTATTACCAAATTTTTTCTTTTATAGCTAATCGGCAAGCAACCAGATAAAGTCTTTTTTTATTGTATGCAGTATGTTTTCTAGAAAACATACTGCATAACTTATATTTACCAATCTTTTTTTGTTTAGACATACTTAAAATATGCCTAAGTTATTGACTTCTTCTTTATTTTCGTTTGCGGTATATTAGTATACCTATTCCTCCGAAAATGATTATTCCACCAATTATCGTTAAGAAACTATTATTGGTTGATCCAGTTTTTGGAAACTGTTTACCCTTTTGTAAAGAATTATTATGGAATCCTTTTCCTCTGTTTTTTATCGACACGTTATGTGTATTGGTGATCACTACGTGATTCTTATCCGTACCATCTATTGTCGCTGTATATCCAGCAACCTCACTCACTTCTTTGACTGTATAATGGATTTCTTTGCCTTTGGCTTTTTCCGGCAAGTCTGTCCATGTCGTTGTCCATTTGTTTGCCTCATTTAATTCAACGGCTTTTCCGACTTCTTTCTCATCCCCATACAGTTGAACCATTACTTTGTTTGGACGTACACCGTCTTGATCTTGATTGTCTTCCCATACTTTCGTCACACTCATACTTGTCTTTCCTGGCGTGTAACTGTTTGTGATATCATATCCATCTATCGTGGTTTGATAGCCCTCTACCGAATCTTCCGTTACTGTATAGACAACTTCTTGACCTTTTTCATATTTAGGAAGGTCACTAAAGCTATATCTCCAGCCTTCTTTTTCGGTTACTTCTTTCTTCCCATATTCTTTTCCATCTGCTAATAAATGGACAGTTATTTTTTCTGGTCGTTTTCCATCTTGATCGTCAGTATCTTTCCAGATCTTTTGTCCTTCTACTTTTGTCGTCTCTGGGGTATGTGTATTGGTGATCACTACGTGATTCTTATCCGTACCATCTATTGTCGCTGTATATCCGGCAACCTCACTCACTTCTTTGACTGTATAATGGATTTCTTGACCATTTTCATATTTGGGTAAATCATTAAAGGAATAGCGCCAATTCTCTTTCTCTGTCACTTCTTGACTTTGGATTTCTTGATTGTTCGCAAACAATCGAAGTTCAATTTTTTTAGGTCGTTTCCCATCTTGGTTATTATTGTCATTCCAAACTTTCTCCACTGATAACGAAGTAGTAATACGAGTATTGGAAATGACAAATCCATTCTGTATATCTCCTTTAATAGTTGTTTCATAGTCTTTCGCAAAGTTCTCCGGTAAACTCTCACGTACATTATAATCATTAATTTCTTTTCCTTGATTATCTACTATAGGCAGATTAGCAAATACTCCTTTAAAACCATTTGATTTATTTAATGACAGTGTTTTAATCGTTTTATTTGATTCAGAATTCCGGTATAGTTCTACGGTAATTTTATCTAGTCCTTTCCCTTCCCACAATTTTTTTACATTAATCGAAAGTGGCAATTGATTATACACTGTATTTGTTTCTCCAAATGATTGGCCTCCATTCCTCGAAGTATAAAAAGAATTATTTAACTTTTCACGATCAATTGTTTGTTCATCTTTTTGAGGCACTTCCATCATTAACGATATATCTAACTGTTCATTCGGATTGATACTTTTTCCATCTTTCAACACAATTTTAATTGCTGTTACTTTTGAATAGTCATCAACTGTCGTTTGCCAATGTAATTGTTCGATACCCTGATTTGGATTAGTAGGCGGCTGTTCATCTTGAGAATAAAAAACAATATAGTTTTCTGGCACTGTTATCGCTTGAGTTAAATAGTTATGTTCACCATTTGAATACGTATCAAATCGATCATAAAGTATAAATTGGTTAATAGAAGAACCTCCATAATTTCTAGTAGACAATAGATACTCAAATTTCTCTCCATAATTAGTCTGAATACCAAAGTTCTGCCAATCTTTGTCTCCTAGTTTTCGAATCATTTTAACCGATCGTATTTCAGCAGGTAATACAACATTCATATCACTCTTTGCACCAACAAGTTTTTCTTCACTATTACCATCATTATCTAGATCATATTTATCTGTTTGAAGTGTATCAGAGGCTACATTTTGGGGTAGCCCGTCTGAAAACTCATCCGAAACAAAATAAGCATAGTTTATATTATTATTTTCTTCTGTTACACTATTCTGAGGTACAGCAAACTCATTGATTTTACCACTTGGCTGAATGTAGTAACTCAATGCCGTATCTGGATTTGACAAATCAATATCTTTTAAATTATAAACAAGCGCAGTGTGCCCAGTATGATTAAAATTTTCAATCACGTCAACAGACTGAATAGCCTCTTGTTTTATTGTTGTATAATTTCCACTGTAAGTTAGACCTTTCGGTAAAATATCAATAATTTTTGGATTTGTTAATTTACGTGTTCTAGATAAGCCAGCTAAATTAAGGTTCAGTCGATAACTAACATTACTATTCAAATTACCAGTATGTGCATCAGTACTCTTTGTGAAAACAATTTTTTCTTCTTTCTCACGCACCTTTTCTCCATCTGATGCACTAAACTCTTTTGAAACGACATTATCTTCATTAACTGCAACATCAGCTGTTACATCAACAGTATTTTTTAACGTATTCGTCGTTGTATCTAATTCTGGATTCGCTTTGATGCCGTATGGATCGTTTAGTCGCATATAAGCCATTAAATAAATATTTTCACCAGGATTTAGTACAAACGAATCTTTTAATTGAATTTCCATTTTTACATAATGAGTAGGAACAGCCTTAGCTTCCGTTTCAGATAACTCTTTATTTTTGACTTTTTCCACCAAATCTAAGACATTGTCATAGGTCTCTTTATCAAATAAGTTAATAGCAAAATTCGAATCTTGAGGAGAAGTCACATCTACTTTTTCTTTTTTTCCATCTTCGGTAATACCATACACTGCTTCCACTTGATTGGTTTTAACAAGTCCTGTTGCTCCGCCAATACTCGAAAGAATTCCCCTAATGTAATATCTAGAATCAAACGGCCCATCTTTTATAACAATATTCTTCATTGGAAAAGAAGATTTGTTGGTAAAATCAATCATATATGCACTCTCAACAAGATGATTAGCACCTGGATCTAAATTCAAAATATGTCCATTATTTGAAACCTTAGTTAATGCTCCGTTTCCAACAAGCTCATCACTAAATTTGAACTTGATAGAATCAGCAGATTCTATATCTGCTTCTTTTTCTGATTGATTATAAGGTTTTGCAGTCATTTTCACTTCATTTACTGATAAACTGGAATTCTTGGCATTTGGACAAGAAAGAACTAATTTTACCTTTGTTAATTCTTTACCTGCACCACCAGAAATAATATCATCACTACTGGAATTTACCACATAGGAAACTGTTTTTCCATCAGGCTCCAAAGTCCATCCAGGATTTTTTTGGGGATCAAAAACAGCAACAGCTGTTCCTCCATCTTTTGTTGTATATTCAGGAAGAACGTCGGTTACTTTTAATTTCTCTAACAGACGGTATTTGTATATTCCATTAGGGTAAGACGCTGGATCTCTATTTACCTCTGTTCGTAATTTATATTGAAAAGTAACATCTCCACCTGTGTATACTTCTACATTATCTTCTTTGTTAGACTCATTTTGATTAGAAATCACATATTTTAAAATCTCCTGTGATTCATATTTCACTTTAAAATGTGTTTCCCCTGATGGAGTCCCAATTAAACTGCCATCATTTTTGTAATATTTAATATCGGGAGTCAGTTCGTAACCGTTTGGTGTTAACCGACTCTTAAAACTTAAATTATAAGGGAAAGATGCAGAAGTTGTTGGGTTTACTTCGTTTAAAACAATCCTTAACGTAGAAGTGCCATTCTGATTATCCTTTAATTCAGAGGATTTGATTATACTAGATTGTGGTACAGAAAGAGAAGCAATAAATTGATTAGAAACGGTAATTTCAAAGTAAGAATCTATTAAACTATTTTGAAGATTCTCTCCATGAATGCTTAACGTTCCTGAGTGTATTTCGTTTGAATATAATGTAGAATTTCCAGATTGACTAGTAGAAGGAAACTCTGCTACTTCAACACTGCGTGATTTTAGCTTATCTGTACTTAATTTATCTTCTTCGTTATCTAATTTTGAGTTATCAGAGAGCTCAGTTTCTTTACTTCCTTCAGTTTGTTCTTTTCTGTCAACTCCGTCCTTGTCTATATCCGATTGATCACATTCTGAACTAGTTGTGGATAGAGAAGTCTCAGTACTTTTTTCTATATCACTGTTATTGTTGAAGGTCACTCCTGTTTCAATTTTTTCTGACGAACTTGTTAATGTGGTATCTTGTTGCTGCGATACTGCTAAAGCAATTGGTCCATTAACAAAGCTAGAAGCTAAAATTACTAAAGAACTAACCACTGAAAGCATTTTGCTAGATTTATTTTTTTCATATCAATCTCCTCCATTATCTTATAATTATAAAATATAAAAGGATGTTTTGTCTTGAATAAAGCAACGAAAATAGGACATTGCAACGAAATGTTCTCTCTGCTGAAAAAAGTATAAATTCTTTAATCAGATAGTTTTATTAATCCAAAAGTTTAGGGAGCTATGAGTAAAATACAGTTATGTTACATCCTTGCAGGCAGGGAATAAAGTTCATATGAACTACTTCCGCTTCAAAAAGCAACAGTAATTCTATCACAACCTAAGGTTCTTTTTAGTATTTTTTACAAAAATATTCTAGTAAATCAATTTTTAAATCCTATTAAAAAATCCAAGATGGTATTTCAGCAAAATAGCTGTTATCCACCTTGGAGGTTTATTACTCACTTTTAAACCAATTTTCAATCTCATCTAAGTTAACTTTTCCATACAAATTAATCAATGCGAGTCGCAATGTTTGAAATATTTGAATCAATTCTTCTCCACCAAATCTTCCAGAAAAAGATTTATTGGTCAGTTCTTCAGACAATCGATTGATTAATTCTCCAGTTTTTTGTTGATCTGCTAAGATATTTATTAGTTTTCCCACCAAATACCGATCATCAAAATTATTATCCGTAAAAAAATCATACTTATCGACTTCCTGCTGGATCATTTTAATCATCTCAGCCTTTTTTTCATAATTAAATTCGCCTGCGACATCCATATATTCGGTGATACCGCTCGTAATAACGGTGACTGCTTCATCTTTCTTCTGTTTAGATAATTCATCGGTGATCGGTAATTTTTTTATCTGATCACGCACCATTTTTTGAATTTCTTCTTTAATGACTTCTTGTTGCAGTTCATAAAAATAATCATCCATAAACTCCTCACACGGATAACCAACTTCATTTTCCCATGCCGGATTCTTAAACTCCCCAGTGTAAAACTCTTCTTTGATTGCTGTCACAACTTCTGGATGTTCTTGCACAATCCTGTTCTGCCCTTTTAGCTGCAAATAGTCCGCAATATATTCTTCAATATCACCAAAGTAAAACCAGCCTACTGGTTTCCCACTGATACTAGATAACTGGTTAATGACACTTTCAGGGGCCAATGCATAGCCTTGAACATAGGAGCTAATCGTTGGTTTCTTTATCCCTAAGCGATTGCCCAACTCTGTAAAGGACAGATTCATACTCTCTTTGATTTCTTTGATTCGTTGTCCTACCTTCACTTTATCAGGTTGTAATAAGCCAAACATAGATTACTTCCTCCTTGTCATTTTCCCCTATTATATCACTCGTATAAAATTTCGTATATCTTTTTTGCTAAATCTCTTGACTTCGTATAAACAAACGTATAAAATACAAATCATAGATGGCCGTCTATATTTTTTTAAACCAATCGTATAAATTATCGTATATTAAAAAGGAGGACTATTATGCCAATTAAAATCAATGATCTCACTTTACCAAAAGAAAAACTCGAAAAAGAATACCAAGTCGTCAACGTCACTCGCTGGCAAAAAGATGGAGAAATTCTAGGTTGGAGTTACGAATGTATCCTACCTAAACTCCGCTACGAGAAAATCAGTGTCAAAGTCAAATCTGAAAATCCCGTGATTACACCGGAAGAACTTACTAAACAAGGTTTAGCCATGGTTACATTTACCAATTTAGTGATTGCACCTTGGGGGCGCTCTAACGGTCAATTCGTCAGCTATGGTTTATCGGCCACGGCAGATGCGGCAACCTTGATTCTGAAAAAACAAGGTAACCCTACGCAAAACTAGTTTTCCTATGGGTTTGTTGGGTGGTTAGGACGAAACGGCGGGGCAGCGCCATAGAGCCGCTTCTGTCCGTTAAGACCGCCCAATAAACACATAGGCTGGAAGGACTGCTTTGCAGGACTTCCCCTTAACTTGATTTATAGAACAACATCAGGAGAAAATCGACTGCTCTTTGACAATTGAATAAGCAACTAAGCAACAAGGAGTGATGATTTTTGCAAGCTTATAATCAGAAAATCATTGAAACTCCCACGTATATTGAAATTTATGATTATGAAGCAATCATTACTCCAAAACGTAAAACGATCGAAAACGAAATGAATCCTGAACAAAAACAACAATTAGCTTGGCTTTATGAAGATGACACTACTCTTGAAAAAAGAAAAAACTATGATGAACTATCCGCTCAAGGACAATATGACAGTTTAAAGCGCAAACAGAAGCATTATCAAAATATGCGATTTGAGATTGCCCGCCTTGTAGACACGAATTTTGACAATCAAACAAAATTTTTAACGCTCACTTTCAAAGAAAACATTCAAGACATTGCCTATGCGAATAATGAATTCAAAAAATTTATCAAACGATTGAATTACGACCTCTATAAAACAAAAAAAGCAAATTTGAAGTATCTTGCCACGTGGGAAAAGCAAAAACGCGGTGCGATCCACTACCATATTATCTTGTTTGACTTCCCCTTTATCTCTTTTGACCGCTTAACCACGATTTGGGGGCAGGGTTTCGTCAAGATCAACAAGATCGATGTGGATAGTATCGAAAATCGTGGACGCTACATCAGCAAATATTTCGATAAAGAGCTGGAATTGAAAGAGCATAAGAAAAAAGCCTTTTTCAAGTCACGGAATCTCAAGCTACCAACTGTCACTAAAAAGATGGTAAAGAAACCCTATGATTCCATGAACCAAGACGTGCTCTATACAAGCGAATATATCGTTAGACGTCCATTTTTTTACAATGCTTTAAATGAGTTTGGAAGTCCTGAACAAATGATGGATTTTCAAGAAAGTACCGTTCGTTATACAAAAATAAAAAAGTAACACTATTACTCAATGTTAGTGTTTTCTTTGAAAGTGAGTTTATAAAATGAAGAATACAATTTGTCGAAAAGATTTAGAGGCTCTAGGATTTAAAACACATCAGGCTGCCACAATAATCCGCCAAGCAAAAACAAGAATGGTAAATCAGGGATATCCATATTATAATAATAAAAGAGTTGGGGTTGTTCCCCGACAAGTAATTGAAGAAATTATAGGTGTTCCTCTTTCACAGGAGGAATAACCATGAAAACAAAATACCCTTGTGTGTATCAAGATAAAAAAGGTCGCTTTTTCTATCTAGTTGAATTAGGAACAGATCAAGTAACTGGAAAGAGGATTCAGAAGAAAGGAACAAAAGATTCTCTGGGCAAACGATTTTCATCAGCTCGTGAAGCACACAAAGAAGTCATGCGTATCAAAAATGAATACATGGTTGTAAATGGATTTGCGAATTATGATTTAACTTACAAAGAATTTATGGAGCAGTCTTACGTTCCACACTACAAGGCTAGTGTACAAAAAAGCACTTGGAGTTCTCGTGAGTGTGGATTAGTTCAGATCACTGAATTTTTTGGTGATAAGAAGCTTCGTGAAATCAATGTGCGCGATTGCGAAAATTATCGAATTTGGTTATTGAACGATAGCGGATACTCGCAAGCTTACAGTTCACTTATGTATGGTATGTTTCGCAAATCATTAGACTATGCGGTCACCCTGCAATTTCTGAATGAGAATATTTCCAAAAGAACAAAAGCAATTCCAAAAGGAAAATCAATCGTTCCCTACTGGACAAAAGAAGAATTTGAAGAGGTTTTGGCAAAAATCTATAAAGATGATTTCTACGAACATATGTGTTTTGTAATGATTTGGCTATATTACATGACTGGTATTCGCGTGAGTGAAGGATTAGCACTTAATTGGAATGACGTGGACTTTAAACGTAAAAAGTTGAGGGTTCATCACACCTTGGAAATGACAAATCAAAAAGATTTTATTCGGAAACCCTACACAAAAACCGAAAGCGGTCTGCGAATCATTTCATTAGATGATGATACAATTGAAGTGTTAAAGGAGTGGAAAGTTGTTCAAAAGAATCATGGTGTAGAACAATTTATTCTTAGCTACACCGATCTCCCACTCTATCGTTCAACTGTTCAGCGAATTATTCAACGCTATGCCAAATTAGCTAAAGTTCCGATAATTCAAGGAAAGGGATTACGACATTCTCACGTCAGTTACTTAATCAATGAGTTCAATGCAGATATTCTAGTCGTCTCCCAACGGCTAGGGCATTCTAGTCCTGAGATTACTTTGAAGCACTATGCTCATCTATGGAGCCGTAATGATGAAGGAATTGCTGAACAAATGACAGGAAATATCAAATTTATTTACGCAACAAAATCTAATCTAACAAACTTTAACGGAAATCAAGCAGTAAAAATCTAACCCTACCATTTCCCTACCTAAATGTAATGTTTGTTCAAAGAATGCTGATATAACAGTGTTTCTACGAAGTAACTTACGTGGAGTGGGAGTAGTTGTAGGAGAGCTAGAAATCCTCTTATACCAAGGGTTTCTGGCTCTTCTTATCTTTTTACTGCACTTTTATTGCACTTTTTTCATTTCTTTGTTTCGCAAGTAGTCTACAGTAAATTGATTCTTTGGTGAAGTATCATAATTTTGTTTTGCTTCTTTAAAGGAAATGGCTCCATTTAATTTGTTAGCTACCTCGAAATTACTGTTAGGATAAAGATGTCCATACGTTCCTAAAGTCGTCTCAATATCTTCGTGTCCTAGACGATCTTTAATGATAAGTGGATTTTCTCCCATACTGATTAACAAGGAAGCATGAGAATGCCGTAACCCATGGATTCTGATTCGATGGATACCAGCCAGCTTAGCATAGCGTTCAATAGCATATGATAGTGTATGTTTTTGGGTAGGAATACCGTTATAGCTCATTACAAAGTCTGTCTGAATTAGATTTTGTTGTACTTCCTTCCATTCGGATAAATAAGTTAATGTGCATTTATCTAATACAATATGACGAACGCTCGCCTTTGTTTTTGGTTCAACAAATCTATAATTCGATTGATTCTTGTAATAGAGTGTTTTGTTGATGGTTAGTACTCCTGAGTCAAAATCAATATCTTCCCATTGAATGGCAGTAGCTTCACCAATTCGCATTCCAGTCATAAATAAAAACCACAGAGAGATAAATAAAAAGTGTTGATAGTAATC